>Ga0326513_10003080_pt1 | contig 12155 bp, 6 predicted proteins | sample 2_2465_0518_D_FD_203654 | JGI IMG/M metagenome (GOLD analysis project Ga0326513, IMG submission 203654) | Bovine rumen microbial communities from UC Davis, California, United States - 2_2465_0518 | ecosystem: Host-associated > Mammals > Digestive system > Stomach > Rumen | place: USA: California... | reverse complement strand
TGCTGAAAGTCTTCAGCGGAATGATGGGCAGCGAATACTTCATGGTGCCGCTGTTCAGCGTGTACCGGCCCGTCAGGGTCATTCCGTCATTGGTGTATTTCATGTTCAAGTCGCCTCCGCCAAACAGGTCTACATAGTTGCTGCGAGTGGCATTCAGACCACACATGACGTGCGCCCCCTGATCGATGCTGATGTTCATGTTGACAGAAATACCGTCAGGTCTTGGTCGTTCTACCACCACCTGGGTGGAGTCGCTGAAGTCCGTGAATTTCACAAGCTCGTCAAGTCGGTTGTCGGTAGAAATGGGCGAGTCGAGCAGCAGATAGGTCAGGTCTGTTGTGCCGAGCACGTCTATCCTGCCCCGCATGCGCAACTGGTCGAGCTGTCCCGACATGTAGGCAAAGACATTGACGAAGGCTTTACCGTAGGCAATCGACTCCTTGGTTTGTTTCGAGTTGATGAGCTGGAAGTTTTGTGCTCGCATGCGAACGTTCATCGTGATGCGGTCCGTGTCGTGGAAATCGATGTCGCCCATGATGTTGAGCGGGTTGTCGTTGTAGGCATGCATCGTGAAGTTCTCCAGCAGTAGCTTTGATTGTACGATGCGAACTGGGTCGTCGCCGATTTTCATGCGGATACCGTAGGGTATGCTGATCAGGTAGGCTGAGTCAAGGTATATCTCGCCGTCGACCTGTGGCTTGTTGGTGGAACCTTTCACCGTCAGCTTGCCGTCGGCATACCCTTCAAGACCGATGAGTTGGTCGGGTACGAATCCGTTGGCAATGTTCATGGGCGTGCGATGCATGGTCAGGATGGCATCTAAATAGTTGGTGTCGTCGCTCTTGTAGTTTCCGCTCAGGTTGAGCACCTCTCTGCCTTCAAGCATCATCGTGGCCTGCACGGCGTGTGTGTTGTCTTCGCGTAGCATGTAGGCAACTTCGGTATTGACATTGCCTATATGGCTGTTTTCATAGGTCATGTCGGCAACCTGCAGATCGCTCGATACGGAAATCTTTTCTTTCTTGTCCATGAGCAAGTGGAAGTCGCCGTCCAGAATACCCGTGATGTGAGGGATATATGGCATGGCAGATGTCAGTTTGTCCAGATTGAAGCGGTTCAGACTGACCGTGAGGTCTTGCAACATGGTTGAGTCTTGGTTCTCAGACGAATAGATTTTGATGCCAGAGCCATCGTCGCTAATCATGTTGATGTCTGCCTGTATCTTCAGGTCTCGTCCGAGATACAGGTAGTTGTCTTTGTTCAGCGTGAACTCACGATAGCCGAGGGTAGGGCGCTCAGGAAGAAGCTTGACCCTGATGCCATTATATTCAGCCGAGGCGGTAGCACCGATGCGAAGTCCCAACACATTCTTGTTGTCAAAGAAGCGCAGGCCGACCACGGCTCCCGTTTCGTGGAAATGGCCGTCAAGTAGTGCGTTGAATATGAATTGTGGGTTGCGACGATTGTTTGTGACCTGTCCTTGGTAGGTGAGCCCGTGGTCAGAGTCTTTAAACGTCATGCGGATGGTGTCTATTCGTGTCGAGTCGGCATTCAGGGAATAGACGTGCATATCACCGTTGAGGCCCCTCTCGCTTGAAGTAGCGAGATTGATTTTCATCTCCTTGAAGTAGGTGTTGGCCGACGAGCGCAGGAAGTTGGCCACGGGATTGTGCTGTCCGCTTGTGACGTAGAGCTTTGTGGTGGGCCACATCTTCTTGAGCGACTGTTGCTTCAGGTTGCGCTCCTTGATCTGTACCGTCAGCGAGTCGGAGAAATCGGACAGTTTGTCGAACAGCGGCTTATAGCCCCCGCTGGCATCGGCTTTCACGATCAGGTCGCCACTTTGCATTCTGAATATCGTCGTGTCGGGTTGAGTGCGAATGGTCAGTCCGACATCTTCTGGGCGGTAGGTGGTGAGCGAGTCTTTAATATAGATTTCTCCGACGAGTCCTGATACTTTGTAGTAGTCGTCGAAGTTGCTGTTAAGGTCGATGTGGCCGCACATGCCAACGCTCAGTTCTTTGTCGACCAACTGCATGGCATAAATATCGAGTTTGGGCAGGTCGGCGCTCAAAGTGGCATAGAGCATTTTCTTGTTGAGCAGTGCGTTCACGTCGAATTTTCCGCGCATGAACTTGTTGATACCTTTCAAGGAGGCCATAGCACGACCGTCTTTCAGATGAGCGTTTGCCGTTATGCTGTCTACGCTCAGTCGGCCATACTGCAAGTGTCTCAGTTGAACGTCGGCATCCAGCCATGTCGACTTATGAAAGAAGTCGGTGCCATGCCCTTTCGCGTTGGCGTTCATGCTTAGTTCATAGAAGGACATCTTTGGCATGAAATGATGCAGGTTCAGTCTCTCGACGACCACGTTTGCATCGTAGCTCATGACGTTTTGTGCGAACCATCCTTTGGCTTTCACAATACCGTTGCCTTCGCGTAGCGTGAGATCGGCACTGTAGCGTGGGCCGTCGGCATTCACAGTGCCTTTCAGCTGCATGCCCTTAGGTATGTTGTAGTCCTGCATCAGCTTTCGGTCTACAAAAGCAGTGGCAAAGTCAATGTTGTAGGTTGTGGCATCAAGCTCCAGTTGTGCGATGAGCCTGTCCGTGTCGAGCAGATTGGCAACAGAACCGTGGGCTTTGGCATGAAAAGCAGTCGGCAGGTCTGCCTCGAACTCCGTGACCGTGGCATTGCTCATGTTGCCGTTCATGACGGCATTGACATGAAGGGGCCATTCAGGCCACTGCTTGTAAAAGGCATCGGGCATGTCGGTCAAGAAGAGCATCAGGTCATGTTTGCCGAGCGAGGCTTTTGCGTCAACGTCCAACTGTCCTGGCTGGATGGAGTCCATCACATTGAAGTCGATGCGTGTCCTGGCTTGAATGCTTGAGAATGGTGTGGAGAGAAACAGTGCCGGCAGTCGGATGCTTGCAGAGTCCATCAGTAGCGTGCCTGTCAATTGGGTCATTTCCAGTCCGCTCTTTTCACGCATGGCCGCTGTCTGCACCTTTAGGGAAAGGTTCGGCGCACTGAAATAGACGGAGTCGATGGCCAGCTGAATGGTTGACAAGTCTATGTGATTGTAGTCGAAGCCTTGGGCTAAGGGTTGCGTGAAAGGCAGATTGTATTGTAGTGCTCCGTCATTCCAGGTGAATGAATGCACGGTGTAGATGCTTTGAAGCAGATTGATCTTGGCATCTTTGGCCGATGCTTTTCCAATGCCTGCAATCACCCTCATCGAGTCGCCGGGCATGTGCAGCTCTAAACGGGAACGGGCAATGCTAACGCTGTCCACGTAGAGCATCCAGGGCAGAGGTTCTGATTGTGTCGTGTCGATGGCAGCGGTGTCGCTCAACAGGATTGTCACATTTGCATCGGAGAGTTGTGCATTGTTGATGTCAACGATTCCTTCGGCAAGGTCTATATTACGCGAACTGACTGACAATCGCCCTACGGCACCACTTACCTGAATGTCGGAGATAAGACTTTGTGTGTTGATCTTTGCCTGATTGATTTCCAGTGTGTTGACGACAACAGTCTGACGTAGGAGAGGAAGAATACGCACATCTACAACAGTCCTTTCGATGTCGGCAATCGTGTCATTGCCTTGAATAACCTTTACTCCCTGAATACTTAGGTCGAGTGGGAATTTCAGATCTATGTGGTCTACAGTAATCTGCATGTCCGTTCCATCGGAAGCAATTGCCGAAACCCTGTCTACAGCCCAGTTCTGAACGAAGGGGATATAGAGTATGATGGTTATTATTATAAAAAGAAGGACTGGGCTTAGCAGAATGAGTCCGATCCACGTGAAAGCTTTCTTCATATCAACTGCAAAGTAAATGAAAAAAAACGAAATTAGAAAACTTTGTGATTGATTTGTAAAGAAAAAAACATAAAATTAAACTTATTTAGTGATAATGAAATAGGGTGTTCAATTTGATGTTGAAGTAGCTGCCGTAAAATTTATGGCAAAAAAACTGATGTAAGTACGTCATTCACTCGCAGTAAATGCCATAAACGCACTGAGTGAATGACGTACCCTACAGGTCCATTAGATTTCGGACGACAATACCTGCCACAAAGCGTCTTGGGGCGGGGGAGCCGTTATGCAAATGTTCTCTTTCGACACAGGATGAACGAATTCAACACGGTGAGACTGAAGCGATATGCTGCCGTCGGGATTGCTGCGTTTGGCACCATATTTTAGGTCGCCTTTGATGGGGCATCCTATGGCAGAGAGCTGACACCGAATCTGATGATGCCGCCCGGTCATCAGCTGAATCTCCAGCAGGCTGTAGTTGTCGCCTTGGCCAATGACTTTGTATCTGAGCATGGCCTTCTTAGAACGCGGCACTTCGTGATCGTAAGCGTATGACTTGTTTTGCTGTTCGTTTCTCACGAGCCAGTGGGTCAGTAGTCCTTCGGGGGCTTGCGGAGCGTTCTTCGTGATGGCCCAATAGGTCTTCTGCACGCTGCTTTCCGCAAACATTTTGTTGAGTCGGGTGAGTGCTTTTGAAGTCTTGGCAAACACGACAAGACCACAGACAGGCCGGTCCAGACGATGGGCCACACCCAGAAATACTTCACCGGGCTTGTTGTATTTCTCTTTCAGATAGCGTTTTACAATATCTGAAAGAGGCATGTCGCCTGTTTTGTCTCCTTGGACGATTTCGCCGCTCTCCTTGTTAACGATGATGATGTGATTATCCTCGTAGATGACTTGCATTTTTCAAAATTAAAATTCAACAATTACCTTTCCGTTGATCTGTCGTCCTGTCAGGTAGTTAGGAACAGCCCACTGCTGGTTGTTGATGTCAGTCACCCAATAGTATGAATTGACGTTCGAGATGCCAAGCAGATTGAGTGCATCGAGACCTAACCACACTTTGCGTAGAGCAACAGTGCGAGTTGATTTGTTGGAATAGGCCAGAAAACTCATGCCGATGTCAGCACGCTTATAGGCAGGGGCACGGAAGTTCTGTCCCTCAAGTCCTCGGTGTGGCACTCCGAAAGGCAATCCGTCGGCAAAAGCCAAGCGTAGTGTCAGTTTCCACCGGGTGGTGCCGGGAAAATAGTCGGTGAAATGGAAGTTGACAGCATATCGCTGGTCGGTAGGCATAGGCACCCAGAGTCCATTGAACTTCTGCTGGGTGCGCATCAGTGAGAAGGTGAGCCACGAGTCGGTTCCCGGTACAAACTCACCATAGAGCTTCAGGTCAAGTCCGACGGCATAGCCCGATGTCAGGTTCTCGCCATAGTAGGTCACCTTCACGTTCTGCACGTTGTAGGGGATGAGGTTCGAGAGTGCTTTGTAGTAGGCTTCAGCCGTGAATTTGAAGGGACGGTTCATCATGCGGAACCGATAGTCCATTGCTGCAATAAACTGGATGGAGCGTTGGCTCTTGATTTTGGAATTGAGCGAAGCCACGGTGATGTTGTTGGCCTGTAGTGTCGTGTCTCGCAGTTCCTTGTAGAAAGGTGATTGGTAGTAGAGACCCGTGGCAAATCGCAGGGTAAAGTCATGGTTCCATGAGGGGATGATGGCCAGCGAAACTCTCGGCGAGATGATCGTCTCTTTGTTGAACGACCAGTTGGCAAAGCGCACACCATACGTCAGCGTGTAGAAGCTTTGGCTGGGTGCTCCTTCCTCATTGTCGCTGCTTTCGCTTTCCTCGCCTGTCGTCCAGCGGAACACGTCTTGGACATAGCCTTCAAGACGACGTGAGTTCATCTCATTTTTCGAATTGAGCGTGTAGATGAGGTCCAGACGGTTCTCCTTGTGTGGAACAGAATAGCCGCTCGAATCGCGCATCTCCCATTCACGACTTTGCTCTTTGATGTGCTCCCACTTCATGGTCAGTCCGCCTTCTATCTCATGCCGTTTCAGCTTTTTCTCAAACATGAGTTTCAGACTCTGCAGATTGGCTGTGAGATAGTTGCGTGCGTGCTCCATATAGGTTCCCACACCAAGATTGAAAGAGGACTGTGCGTCATCGAGCCAGTATTGTCCCTGAATGTCGAATCGCTCTTGTTCCTTGGTGTGGAATGCCGACCAAAGCAGGCGCACGCGAGTGGAGTCGCCAAAGTTTCGGGTAATGCTGGCCGTGCCGAAAAGCGTGCGGAACAAATCCTTCTCCTGGCCATCGAAATAGACTCTGAATGATTTCACGGCCTGCATCGTGCCGAAAGAAGTCTCTCGGTCCTTTGGCTTGAAGTTATAGCGGTTCTCTGATATGTTGCCCAGAAAATTAAGGGTCCAACGGCGGTTAGGTTCAAAACTGATGAATGTCTGATAGTCAATGAAGTTAGGGTCGTATTCGCCTTTGGTCTCCAGTGAACCCAGCAGGTATCGATTGGTCTTGTAGCGCAGTCCGTGACTCATGGCAAACTTCTTGGTGCTCATGCCTACATAAGCGCTTGCCCCTAACAACGAAGCCGTTACGGCACTCTCAAAGGCTTTCGGACGCTTATAGGTAATGTCGAGGGCCGACGACATCTTGTCGCCATATTTGGCAGAAAAGCCGCCAGTCGAAAAGCCTACTTTCTCGACCATGTCTGGATTGATGACCGAAAGACCTTCCTGCTGACCGCTGCGAATGAGCAGAGGACGGTAGACCTCCACATTATTGATGTAGACGGAATTCTCGTCGAACGAACCGCCACGCACGTTGTATTGTGATGACAGTTCGTTGTGTGTCGATACGCCTGCCTGCTGTTGGATAAGGTCTTCAATGGCATTTCCACTGGCCGACGGAACTGCTTTGACGTCTTTTATGTCCAGTTGCTCTAATTGCGACGTCTGTCTGCGTTTCTCCGTAACTACCACTTCGCCCAGGTCGTCAATCGGTTGCATGACAATGTGAAGCGTTTGGTTGGAACGAGGATTTCTTAAAACTCTGGAGCGTGATTTGTAGCCTACCATAGAGAACTTTATTTCCACGGAATCAGCCGAATGGAGAGAAAGTGAGAACTCTCCCTTTAAGTTCGTCATCGTTATCTTTCCCTGTCCCAGACAACTTACTGTTGCCAATTCGAGCGCATTACCGTCACTGTCGCTCACCTTTCCTTTCAGTGTGAACGACTGTGCCATCGCAGAAATGCTGGTCACCAACATGACGAGCATGATTATTAAGTCTTTTCGAAAAAGTCTCATCAAATAAATAAACGTCTGAACTGGCGATTTATTATTTTTCAGGAGTCAAATCATCCGAAAAGCGCACGCAACGCTTCTTCCACCTTGCGCACGGGGTGCAGTTCGATGGTGAATTTCTTCCGGTCGAACCCTTGCAGGTTGTATTTTGGTATGATGATATGATTGAAGCCCAGTTTCTCGGCTTCTGCAATGCGTTGCTCTATGCGGTTGACGGGGCGCACCTCACCGCTCAGTCCCACCTCGCCGGCCATGCACCAGCCACTCTCTATGGGTGTGTCTACGTTGCTGGATAAGACGGCGGCAATCACTGAAAGGTCGATGGCCAGGTCGGTCACACGCAGTCCGCCGGCAATATTCAGAAAGACATCCTTCTGCATGAGCTTGAATCCCACGCGCTTCTCTAAAACGGCAAGAAGCATGTTCAGTCGTCGTTGGTCGAATCCTGTTGCCGAGCGTTGCGGTGTACCGTAGGCAGCACTCGATACCAAGGCCTGTGTCTCCACCAAGAAGGGCCTTGCGCCCTCGATGGCACTGGAGATGGCAATGCCCGACAGACCTTCTTCGCGTTCGGTGAGTAGCAGTTCCGAAGGGTTCTCCACTTGTCGCAATCCAGTATGCTGCATTTCATAAATTCCTAATTCAGAGGTACTTCCGAATCGATTCTTAATGCTTCGCAGAATGCGGTACATGTGATGCTGATCGCCTTCGAACTGGATGACGGTATCCACGATATGCTCCAATATCTTGGGACCGGCCAGTGTGCCTTCTTTGGTGATGTGTCCTATCAAGATGACGGGTATACCGCTTGTCTTGGCAAAGCGGAGCAACGAAGAGGCGCACTCGCGTACTTGCGCAATCGAGCCTGCCGATGATTCCACCTCCTCAGTGGCAATGGTTTGTATGGAGTCGATGACAACTAACTCGGGCTTCTCGTCATTGATGTGCTGAAAGATGTGCTCCAGAGAGTTTTCGCAAAGAATGAGGAAGGTCTCGTCATTTACGGTAAGTCCGCTGTTTGTGGCTCCCAGAAGCCTGTTGGCTCTCATCTTGAGCTGATGGGCGCTTTCCTCTCCGCTGACATACAGAATCTTTTTTTCCGGCAGATTCAGCATCGTCTGCAAGGAGAGTGTCGACTTGCCTATGCCAGGCTCGCCGCCAAGGAGTACGATGCTGCCTGGCACCAGTCCGCCTCCCAGGACACGGTTCAGTTCGGCATCGTGCATGTCAATGCGTGGTTCGTCGTGGTTGGATATTTCGCTCAGTCTGAGCGCATGTCCCACCTTTGCCGCTGTATTACTTGCCCTGCTGCCTCCTGCCTTTGGGGTGAATGAGGGGATAGGGCTGACCCTCACTTCCTTGAATGTGTTCCATTGTCCGCAGGCAGGGCATTTCCCTATCCATTTAGGCGATTCTTGCCCGCAGTTCGAGCAAACATACGCTGTTTTGTCTTTTGCCATCTTTCTGTTTGATGTTTTGAGCCACAAAATTACTAAATATTTTCGTGGTTACAAAACTTTTTATTACTTTTGCACACTATGAAACAGATTGTCTGTCTTTTTTCATTATTGTTTTTAATGGCTTGCAGTGGTTCAGACAGCGACAAGCCTGCCGTGAGTGATGCTCTTCCTGATGATTCGGCACAGTTGCGCATAGCCGTGATGCCAACGATAGACTGCCTGCCTGTTTATCTTGCGGCTGAGCATGGCTTTTTCGAAAAGGCTGGAATCAACGTGAGTCTTTATGATTACAAGGCGCAGATGGACTGCGACACGGCCATCGAGCGGGGTAGGGTGAATGCCATTGTGACCGACTTGGTGCGTGCTGAGCGAATGAAAGAGAGAAGCAAGCTTGATTTGCAATACGTCACATCGACAGAAGCGGCCTGGCAATTGGTCTCGATGCGGAATGCACGCATCAACCAGTTGCGCCAGCTTGACAATAAGGCAATTGCCATGACGCGCTTTTCGGCTACCCATTTGCTGAGCGAATATGTGGTAGAGCAAGCAAAAGTTCAGCCAGAGCGTGTGTTCTTCATTCAGATTAACAATGTGAATGTGCGTCTCAATATGCTTCAGAATGAGATACTGGATGCGCTCTGGTTGTCGGAACCGCAAGCCACTGACGCCAGGAATCGTCAGTCGAAGGTCCTTTTTGATACTCGGAAGAGTGATTTCAGATTCGGTGTAGTAGCTTTCCGCAAGAGTGCTGCCACCAAAAAGCAAGTCGAGGCTTTCACGACAGCCTACAATCAGGCTTGCGATTCTATCAATCGTTTCGGAGTGCAGAGCTATGCCGACATACTGACGAGGAAATGCGATGCCACTCAACAGACAATCGATTCGTTGCCTGCTCAGAAGTTCGGTCATGCGGCAGCTCCGCGTGAGGCCGACCTGAAGCGTGCCAAAGACTGGTTGAACAAAATAAAGAATGATGCCCATGTGGAAAAATGACAGTTTGGTTGGTATCCAAAACCTGCTACTTCAAGATAGGCTTGGCAAAGCCGTCACAATGTTTGAGAACTATCTTCTGACCTATCCTCAGCGGTTCGACACGGGACAATTGATTGATATAAAGAACAACTATCAGTTGCTCGTCGATTATTGGCGAAAGGGCTTCGACGATCCCAGGCGCAATCAGTTGTATAAAGAATTGTCGCGTCGTCTTTTTGTTCTTCTGAACAATGTCTTGCTGACTGACCGTATGGCTCACTCTTCTTTTTTCATGCAGTCCTATCAGCATTCGTCAGTTTTCCGTCGCTCCTTCTCTATCTCCGGTCTGAAAGCTTCGTTGGAAAGCTTTGTCACGAATATTGCCATGCTCGAACTGGAGCCGGAACATTTGCGCCAGTCCAGAAAGAGCCAGTTGTATGCTGAGCATCAGCAGTTGCAGAGCAATCTGTTTGACTACTTGATTACATCTGAGGCTATGACGGATTGGCAAAAGGATGAATTCCTTGATTTGCTGCTTTCGCCCACCGTCGATTCGTTCGACCAACAGCTGATTGTGAGTGCGCTGATGCTGTCGGCAATGATGTCGTTCGACATGAATAAGTTCCATTTGCTCACTTCTGTCTACCGGCTCACCACCGATGAGCAGTTGCGACAGCGGGCTTTGGTTGGCTGGGTGTTTGCCGCCGATGCCGACAAGGCATCGCTCTATCCAGAGATGCATGAGATTGTCAGTCAACTGTGTTCTGACGAGCAATGCTTGAACGAGTTGACGGAGTTGCAGATACAGATTGTATATTGCATGCAGGCCGACAACGACTCGCAGACAATCAAGAGCGAGATTATGCCCGATCTTATCAAGGGCAATAACATCCGCATTACGCGTCAGGGCATTGTAGAGATGGAGGAAGACAAGTTGGAGGACATTCTTCATCCCGATTCCACTGAGCGCAACATGGAGCGTATGGAGGCCAGCATGCGCAAGATGGCCGACATGCAGCGCAGGGGCTCCGACATTTATTTTGCCGGATTCTCTCAGATGAAGCGCTTCCCCTTCTTCAGCACGGCTTCCAACTGGTTCCTGCCGTTCTATCCTCAGCATCCAGGCATTGCCCATATCTGGAACCAGTCGAAGGGACAGAGGTTCTTGCATCTGATAACCAGTCTGGGGGCTTTCTGCGACAGCGACAAGTATTCGTTTGTGCTGGCATTCGAGCAGGTGCTCAGCCATTTGCCTGCACAGATGTTGCAGATGGTGGAGAACGGCGAGGCCACGCCGATGGCGATAGGGGGCGAGGTGCCGAACGAGGAGCAGAGCAAGCCTGCCTTCATGCGTCGCATGTATTTGCAGAATCTCTATCGTTTCTTCCGTCTTTATTCGTACAGGTCGGAGTTCATCAATCCGTTTGAATCATCGCTTGCCATCATCTTCTCTAACAAGTTGTTCAATGGCACTCCCTTGGAGGCTCACTTCCCCGAAGTGGTGTCGTTCCTCATGAAGCGCAAGATGCAGCGCGAAGCTATCAGCGTGTTGCAGAACATTAGTGAACAGCAACGCGGATTCCAGTACTATTTGGTGATGGGACAGTTGCGACTGGCCCAGAAGGTGAACGATGGCTTGTCGGCAACCGCTTGTTTCAAGAAGGCATTGGCCCTGGAGCCAGACAATGAGCAAGCCCTGAGGGGATATGCGCGTTCGCTCTATAGCGAGCAGCGTTATGACGAAGCCTTGGATGCCTTCGAACGTCTGTTGTCGTTGAAGCCTGACAATCGGAGCATAGAGCTGAATGTGGCTGTTTGCCTGATAGACCTCAAACGTTACGACGAAGCATTGAAGTTGCTCTATAAACTCAACTATGAGGAGGCCGACGACGAGCGAGTCAATCGTGTGCTGGCATGGTGTCTCACGTTGCTTGGCAAATATGAGCAGGCATTGAAGATCTACGAATCCTTGCTTGCCTCCGACAAGCCTTCAGCCGACGATTTGCTGAACAATGCCTTCTGTCTTTGGTTCAAGAAAGATGTTGCCGGTGCTGAGAATCTGTTTCGCAGGTTGCTTTCTCAACAGGCAGACAGTGAGTTCTCGTTAGAGAACGAATTGCTGGTGGTTGAGCATGCCCTGCTGTTGGAGCACGGACTTACTGATATTGACATTCATCTGATGCTTGACCTATTAGCTGCTTGATGTAAGGGCGCTCCCAGTCTGTGAGATGGTAGCGCGTGCCATCGTGCTCCATTAGGTCGAGGTCGATGCAGACAATGCCCAGTCGCTTCTGTTCGGGTGTTCTTCCTAATTGCTTTTCAATGTCTTTCAGAACTTCGTTCAGCTGCCCGGCGCTGAGCGTGGTCTTGGCATATGCCAGTTGGTTGACGTACAGCTTCGTTGAATGAGGATCGGAAAAGGGCTTTGTCTGTAGTTCCTTTGTATAGCGAATATCTGAAAGAATCTGTCCGAGGCGTTCTCTTGCCTCAGGCAGATTCTTATCTTGTTGGTCGTTGGACGCTAACGAGACAATCACATCGTAGCACTCCATGACCGGCTAATTGTT
>Ga0326513_10003079_pt1 | contig 12155 bp, 18 predicted proteins | sample 2_2465_0518_D_FD_203654 | JGI IMG/M metagenome (GOLD analysis project Ga0326513, IMG submission 203654) | Bovine rumen microbial communities from UC Davis, California, United States - 2_2465_0518 | ecosystem: Host-associated > Mammals > Digestive system > Stomach > Rumen | place: USA... | reverse complement strand
TTGCTTACGACATCGACATTATCGACTACAGCGAGTATCTGGCGCTTGAGGTCGTCATCGACATGGTAGAAGAAGAGGCTGACGACCTTGTGGAAGAGAGGGAGAGCGTATGAAACAATTCTTATCAATCCGCGAGGCAGCGGAAGAGCTGGGTGTTTCGAAGGAATACGTCAGGCAGCTCATTAAGGGCATTCAGGCAAATACACCGTATCGGTACACCGTCTCGGACGTATTCACCGGTGGAAAGCTCGCGGTCAGGTTTGTTGCCTTGCAGGACTACGCGAGATATCAGGGCAGGCTCGAGACCGCGCCGAGATACAACCCGATCGCAAGAGAGAACGAGCTTGGTATCGGAAGCGTTACGCCGTTATCTGCGCAGGAAATTGCAAAAGAAGTTGTCAAACAGATTGCGAGGGCGGCGGTATGAAAACAATCAGCATCAAGGTTGAGAGAGTTGGCAAGGGCATCCGCGCCACGCTGAACACATATGTCATCGGAACGGGTGATGTATATCAGGTAGCTATTAAGGAACCGTTTTCCGAGCATCCGTTTTATTTTCTGGACGGAGCCAGACATGACTTAACTGGACACGAGAAAAAGCGGCTCAGGGAGCTGATCGAGGAGGCAAAGAACAATGTTTGAGGAGTATGACAGGGAGTTGAAAGACCGATTCTTTGAAGGGATCGCAATGGGAATGGGATGCGCGACAATCGCGTTCGTGCTTGCCGTGTTGCTCATTCCGGTAATGTTTACATTCAACTGAGAAAGGAGAGGAAATGGCGATAAGAACACCGCAAAGGAACACTGCTATTCCGAAAACAGCACAGCAGTTGGCACAGCAGTTTATTAATTCACGGCTGATGTTCAAGGCTATGAATCAGAAGGAAACAGGTTGCACATATTACGATAAGTTCAATGTAAAAAAACCATGCAAAATGACGTCGCAGAAGACTTGTGAAGGATGTCGCTTTTTTATGCCGAATTTTGCAAAACGCGTCGAAGCAGTTGCGGAACATCTGCACAAGATGGACACGAAACAGTCCGAACTCACAGAGGCATTAAAAGCCGCGCGGAGACGTGCAGAATTGCAGGACAGGGAAATATTCAGACTGAAAGAAGTTGTCAAAGCATACAAGACTGTCGTGGAACTGATTAAAGAAGATTTGGAGGATGAAGCCGATGGCAGTAGCAAGGAAATGTGACCGGTGCGGGGCATTCTACGACGAGCCGAAAATGAGCGAAGTATGCGGCATCTGGTGGATGTGCGGAGCGGCTACGGTTGGAAGCCCACGGGACTTATGCCCGAAATGCACGGATGAACTGAGTGATTGGATGGAAGGAGGCAAGCTGAATGCACAGCATGGAGAAGATTGTAGCGGACTGGAAGAAGTCGGAAGCGGAGAGGCAGAAGAAACCGTATGTGAAGCCGGAGATTCTGAAGGTGGAGAAGCGGAACCTGCCGACCTACCCGAAGATAAGCCCGAGACGAAGCCCGAGAAGCTTTCTTATTCCGTCGAAGACCAAGTGAGGATGAGGCTGTCGGGAATGCGGACGAAGGACGTGGCTGCCTTGTGCCATGTCACACCTGCGACAGTTTCCGCCAACGTAAGCAATTTCAAATCGAAGCATCCTGACCGCTATGCCGAGCTTGTAGCGGAATATTCCAATCCGACCGAGGTAACGGAGGGAAACGCATGAGCGCCGTGACTGCCGTGCCGTACAAGGCTTACAAGCCGGCAGGATGGGAGAACTTCCAACACGGCGCGGAGACTTACCGGAAAAAGACCTACAGCAACGATGCAAGGCAGAGCAGACAGGACGCGCTCAATCAGAACCTTTTAAGAACCGACCTACACAACGACCGGAGCGGATTCTGCGGGACATGGACGAGCGGAGAACTGAAGGAATTATGGCGTCTCAGATACGAGCGCAAGCCGAAGTACACCTACGATCAGCTCGCTAAGCGTTTCCACAAGCCTAACACATGGGACATAGTCAACACGCTTTGTCTACTCCAGAACCGGAAACGGACAGGCGTGGATATGTGGACGCCAATTAACAAGCCGTCCTGCGGAGATGACCCGTCAAGGCCCGTAGTTCTTCGTAGGCAACCCAAACCCATTGCCGAGAAGACAAAAGAAATTGTGCGGCTGCTCGGTGAGGGATATACACCGAAGGAAATCGGCGAAAAAAACGGGATGACGAGAAAGGACGTCAGTTCCGCAATTAGCCGCATACGGAAGAATCACACAAAGCTCTTCTACGAGCTGATTGAAGAAGGCAAAGCACGCAAAAAATGAGCCGCAAGGAGTGAGAGGATTCCCAACGGCTCAAGAGATTAAGACATTGTGATTGTATCACAGAAAGGAGATTCATGTCAGTAAAAATCACATCATTTGAAGCAGAAAACGTGAAGCGCATCAAGGCGGTACAGTTCACACCGTCAGAGGATGGGCTGACCATCATCGGGGGAAAGAACGCCAACGGCAAGACAAGCGTTCTGGACGGCATCGTGTACGCATTGGGTGGTGAGAAGAACCGTCCGAAGAACTTCAACCGGGAAGGTTCTGCGGTGCCCGGAAAAATCAAAATTGAACTCAGTAACGGCATCATTGTAGAGAGATCCGGTAAGAATGCCTCGCTCAAGGTCACGGATCCGAGCGGACGCAAGGGCGGTCAGAAGCTCCTTAACGAGTTCATCGAACCGCTTGCGCTCAATCTGCCGAAGTTCATGAACGCTTCCGACAAGGAAAAGGGAGAGACACTGCTGCAGATTATCGGCGTTGGTGAGGAACTTGCCGAACTGGATAAGAAGGAAAACTTCATCTACAGCGAACGCACGCTCGTCGGACGGGACGCGGACAAGAAGAGCAAGCTTGCGGAAGCTCTGGAATACTATCCGGATGCACCGGAAGAGCTGGTCAGTGCTTCCGATCTGATCAAACAGCAGCAGGAGATTCTGGCCAGAAACGGCGAGAATCAGCGCAAGCGTGACCGGGTAAAGGAAATCACGTTTGAAAAGCATCGTATCTTTGACGAGGCTCAGCGGCTTGAAAATCAGATTGCAGAACTTACTGCAAGACTGGAAGAGCGCAAAAAGGCTTATGAGAAGACCGCCGAGGATGAAGCCATCGCCATGAAGGACGCCGCCCAGCTTGAGGATGAAAACACGGCGGAGATCGAAGAGAGCATCGCCAATATCGAAGAAATCAACCGCCGCATCAGGGCGAATCTCACAAAGGCCAATGCCGTAAATGAGGCGGAACAGCTCCGGAACGAATACGACAAGATGACCGGAGAACTGGAAGCTGTAAGAAGCCAGCGCAAAGCCCTGCTCGATTCCGCGGACCTTCCGCTTGAAGGGCTTTCCGTCAGCGAAGGCGCTCTCGTATACAAAGGTCAGCAGTGGTCGGACATGTCCAGCGCGGAACAGCTGATCGTAGCAACCGCCATTGTTCGCAAGCTCAATCCGGAATGCGGATTTGTGCTCATGGACAAGCTTGAGCAGATGGATACGGACACGCTCGCAGAGTTCGGCGAATGGCTCGAAGCGGAAGGATTACAGGTCATTGCCACCCGCGTCAGCACCGGTGACGAATGCTCCATCATCATCGAGGACGGCACTATCGCAGAGGCACCGAAGAAGGGCGTACCGAAGAAGGAAGCGCCGAAGACATTCCAGGCTAAGGCATGGACACCGGGAGAGTTCTAAGGAGGACATAAATGATCAAAGTTTCAAAGGGGAGAATTCCCAAAGCAAAGAAGGTCGTGCTTTACGGTCCGGAAGGAATCGGCAAGAGCACATTTGCAGCACAGTTTCCCGATCCGGTATTCCTCGATACCGAAGGAAGTACCGCATCCATGGATGTAGCGAGAATCGAACCGCTGTCATGGATGGAGATGCTCAGTGATATCAAGGAAATCATAAACGGAAATATTGATGTCCCCTGCAGGACCATCGTAGTTGATACGGCTGACTGGGCGGAGAAGATGTGCGCTGACCATGTCTGTGCTCAGAATCATTGGGACAGCATTTCATCACCCGGTTACGGTACGGGCTACCGTGTAGCATGGGAAGAGTTCGGCAAGCTCCTGAATCTGCTCTCTGAGGCTGCGGATAAAGGATTCAACATCGTCATCACTGCACACGCGGCCATGCGGAAGTTTGAACAGCCGGACGAGGCGGGAAGCTATGACAGGTGGGAGCTGAAGCTCCAGAACAGTCCGAAGGCCAACATCTGCGCGACCGTTAAGGAATGGGGAGACATGGTTCTCTTCGCCAATTACAAGACGATCGTTACAGACAAGGACAAGCAGGGCAAGGGCAAGGGCAAAGGCGGCCGGCGCGTCATGTATACGGAACATCATCCGTGTTGGGATGCGAAGAATCGCTACGGTCTCCCGTCAGAGATGGATTTCTCCTATGAAGGCATCAGGGGAATCATCGAGGAGGAGATGTTCGCCATGAACAAGCCTACTGTTCCGGAAGCACCCGCACCTGCACCGAAGGTCGAAGTCGCAAAGAAGACGCACTATTTCGTGACAGGCGACAAGTTCTGGAAGGTGGAGAAGGGCGAGCCGATCCCGACTGAAGATGCTCTTCGGGACGCAAAAGAGATCACGAAGCGCGAATATGATGCAAAGTCTGTTCTCGGCGACAAGTCGAAGGAAGACGCAAGCCCGAAGCAGACCGCATTCGCCGAGAAGAAGGTGGCGGAGCATAAGGCGAAGCAGGCCGCGGCGAAAGCAGAACCGAAGGAAGAAGCACGGGAGCTTGAGATTGATCCCGCAATCCCCGAAAAGGTCGCAAGACTCATGAGGCAGTATGACACGGATGAATGGGACATTCAGAATGTCGTATCGACGAAGGGTTACTTCCCGCCCGACCAGGCCGTCAGTACGTATCCGGATGATTTCGTGGACGGATGGCTCATTCCGTACTTTGACAAGGTCGCGGCTATGGCGAAAGAAGCAAGAAACAAAGCAGAAATACCATTCAACTAAGTAAGGAGGACTTGAAATGGCAGATAACAAATACACTCACGATGAAGAATTCATGACATGGGAAGACGCGTTCGAAGCGGACGCTACAGCCCCGGAATGGAAACCCCTTCCTGCAGGTACGTATCCCTTTGTAATTGAGGACGTTGAGCGCACGTATGTACCGGATAAAAAAGCCGATGGAAACCCCAGAATGTACGCGGGTTGCCCTGAGGCGGTTGTCACATTCCGCGTCACCGGAAAGAATGAAGCAGGTGAAGAAGTCGAGGTTAAGCTGAAAGATAAGTTCACCCTTCATAGAAATTTCCAATGGAAGATTTCACAGCTTTTTATTTCGGTGGGACTTGTTAAGCAGGGTGAGCAGCTCCGCATGAACTGGCCGGCGCTGATTACAAGAGGCGGACAGTGCGAAGTCAGCATCAGTGAATACAAGGGTAGAGATGGAAATATAAAACAGAGCAACCAGATCGACCGCTACTGCGATCCTTCGGCAACTGCTCCGGCATGGAAGAGAGGATTTTAAATGGCAAAGATGGAGCTGAGACCCTATCAGAAAGAAGCCGTAAACGCCATTGAAGATGAATGGAGAAAAGGCGTCAAGAGAACGCTCCTCGTGCTCCCGACAGGAACAGGAAAAACGATCTGTTTTGCAAAGGTAACTGAAGACCGCGTGAGGATGGGCGACAGGGTGCTCATCCTCGCCCATCGGGGAGAGCTGCTCGACCAGGCAAGAGACAAGATAGCCAAATCAACGGGACTCGGATGCTCCGTAGAGAAGGCTGAGGAATCCTGCCTCGACAGTTTCTACCGGATAACGGTCGGAAGCGTGCAGACACTCATGAGGCAGTCAAGGCTTGACAGATTCAAGCCGGATCACTTTGGCACCATCATCATCGACGAGGCACACCACGCCCTATCACCATCTTACAGGAACGTCATAGACTACTTCGACGGTGCGAAGGTGCTCGGTGTGACGGCAACGCCTGACAGGGGCGATATGAAGAACCTGGGCGAAGTATTCGACAGCTTAGCCTATGAATACCGCATCACACAGGCAATAAAGCAGGGCTATCTCTGCAAGATAAAGGCGCTCACCATTCCGCTGAAGCTCGACCTTTCGGGCGTAGGCATAGCGGCAGGTGACTACAAGGCCGGCGAAGTAGGAACGGCACTCGACCCGTATCTTGACCAGATCGCGGACCAGATGGCAGAACACTGCATGAACAGAAAAACGGTGGTATTCCTTCCGCTTATAGCAACATCGCAGAAGTTCAGGGACATTCTGGAAAAGCGCGGATTCAGGGCGGCAGAAGTGAACGGGGACAGCGAAGACAGGGCGGAAAACCTTGCTGATTTCGAAGCCGGGAAATACAACGTCCTTTGCAATTCCATGCTTCTTACGGAAGGCTGGGACTGTCCATCGGTGGACTGCATCGTGGTCCTGAGACCGACAAAAGTAAGAGGGCTGTACTGCCAGATGGTAGGGCGTGGGACGCGACTCTATCCGGGGAAAGACCATCTTCTTCTGCTTGACTTCCTCTGGATGACGGAAAAGCACGAGCTGTGCCGGCCGGCGTCACTCATCTGCGATTCTGCGGACGTAGCGGAGCAGATGACAAAGATCCTCGAAGAGAACGCCGGGGAAGAGATGGAGCTGGAAGAGACCGAAAAGAAGGCAAGTGAGGATGTTGTCGCACAGAGAGAAGAAGCCCTTGCCAAAGAGCTTGCAGCCATGCGGACACGGAAACGGAAACTCGTCGACCCGCTTCAGTTCGAGATGTCCATACAGGCAGAGGATTTATCCGGCTATGTCCCGTCTTTCGGTTGGGAGATGGCACCCGCATCAGACAAGCAGAAACAGGCGCTTGAAAAGTTCGGGATTTTTCCGGAGGAAATCGAGAATGCCGGCAAAGCAGCCAAGATCCTTGACAGGCTCCACATGCGGAGAGAAGAAGGACTGACCACGCCGAAGCAGATTCGATTCCTGGAGAACAAAGGATTCAAGCATGTCGGCACATGGCAGTTTGACGAAGCGCGGCGAATGATCGACAGAATAGCCGGCAACGGCTGGCGGATTCCGCAGGGCATCTATCCGGTGGAATACATCCCACCATCACAACAGCAGGTAATGTTTAATGGATGATTTGAGAGAAATATTGAGACATCTTGACCCGGGATCCTGCGACTACACCGAATGGACAGAAGTCGGAATGGCCTTGAAGCATGAAGGCTATTCCGCTTCGGATTGGGAGGCGTGGAGCTCAAGAGACCGGTCAAGGTATCACGAGGGGGAATGTCTCTGGAAATGGGAGACTTTCCACGGCTCCGCGGAACCTGTCACGGGCGGGACAATCTATCAGCTCGCAATAGACCACGGCTGGGACCCGACAAGAGAGATCCAGAGCGGATTTATGGACTGGGATTCGGAGTTCATCGCGGATGGGAAGATCATAGACCCGGGATGGGTGGAAGAAAGAGAGATTAAGCAGCCCGACAGATGGCACCCGGCACGAGAAGTAAAACGGTATCTCGAAACACTCTTCGAACCGGGCGAGACAGTCGGCATCGTGACGCAGAGCAGGATGGATGACGAGAAGAAGAAGTATATCCCTAAGAACGCGGGAAACTCCTTCCTTGTCAGTGACATATTAGAACGCCTTGCTACCTGCAAAGACGACATAGGAGCCGCAATCGGCGATTACAGCAAGGATGCGGGGGCGTGGGTAAGATTCAACCCTCTCGACGGAAACGGAGCTAAGAACGCCAATGTAACGGAATTCAGGTATGCCTTAGTCGAATCTGACACGCTCGCCATCGAGAAGCAGAACGCGCTGATCCGGGAGCTTAAGCTTCCGGTCGCGGTCCTCGTGCATTCGGGCGGGAAAAGTTTGCACGCTATCGTCAGGATCGACGCTCCGAACTACGCAGAGTATCAGAAGAGGGTGGATTTCCTCTACAAGATATGCCAGAAGAACGGCATGGAGATCGACCGTCAGAACAAGAATCCGTCAAGGCTTTCAAGGCTCCCGGGATGCATGCGGAACGGTCAGAAACAGTACATCGTAGATACGAATATCGGTAAGAAGTCATGGGATGAATGGAAAGAGTACATCGAATCCGTGAACGATGACCTGCCCGATTTTGAAAACATCTACGACATTATCGATGACCTTCCGCCGAAAGCGCCTGAGCTGGTCGAGGGCGTGCTGAGAGAAGGACACAAGATGCTGATTGTCGGCGGATCCAAGACGGGCAAGTCCTATCTGCTTATCGAGTTCTGTCTGGCGGTTGCATCAGGCAGGACGTGGATCGGCTGGAAATGCGCTCAGGGGCGCGTCCTGTACGTCAATCTTGAGTTAGACAGGAATAGTTGCCTGCACCGATTCAAGGACGTATGTGAGGCGACAGGAACGCCGAGAGAGGCTTTCAGGCACCTTGACATATGGAACTTAAGAGGACGGACAGAGAGCATCGACAAGCTCGTTCCGAAGCTCGTGAGACGTGCGAAGAAGCACAGTTACAAGGTCATCGTAATAGACCCGATTTACAAGGTGCTGACAGGAGACGAAAATTCCGCAGAGCAGATGGCCAAGTTCTGTAACCAGTTTGACCGTATCGCAACGGAGACAGGAGCAGCTGTCGTATACGTCCACCATCATAGTAAAGGCGCTCAGGGCGGTAAGAAGTCCATGGACAGAGCTTCCGGATCCGGCGTCTTCGGACGCGATCCCGACGCGCTTCTCGACCTGATTGAGCTTCCTCTCACCGAGGATGCAAAGCGTCAGACCGTAAGAAATACGGCTCTGGAAGCCGGAAGCGAATGGCTGAAGGCAAATCACAAAGACATATGGGCAGAGCTCCCGCAGGCTCACGACTTCAACATGCCGGAAGACTACTACAACACAGTAAAAGACAGGACAGGCATCACGGAATGGCTTGGTGAATTTCTCAATGTCATGCTTGCCGCGGAAGAGGAAGCGGACGCTTATTCTGGTCTTCGGGTAGACGGTACGCTTCGAGAATTCAAACGGTTCAAGCCGGTAGATATCTGGTTCAAATATCCGATTCACGAGGTGGACACGACCGGCATGTTGCAGGATATCAAGCCTGATGAGGACGGGCGGTCGAGAAGCAAACGCAATCTTGCGAAGTCCGGAAAGCGGGCGAAGACAAAGGAAGAACGGGACGATGAGATGCGATCCGAGTTCGAACAGACTTTTGAAATGCTCGACGTCGAGGGCAAAGGAAAAGTAAAAAAGGACGAATTTTTGACCAGTGTCGGGTACAAAGAACGCACTCTCAAGGACCGCTTAAAGCTGTTCAACGGCAAGTACAGCATCGATTCAAACGGCTATCTTCGCAACAATTGATGCATGCAAAAAAGGACGAAAATTCCTATTTTGCACATATTTGCAAAAAAGGACGAAAATTCCTATTTTGCACGCTGCAAAATACGGTACCCCCTACGGGGGTATATATAGCCACATATGCATGTGTTGGTACCCTTTGGACAAAGGGGGCTCTGAGTCCGCCCCTTTGTTCCAAAAGGGGACCCACCTACACATGCGGCGGCAATGTGGATGAAAAGAGAGAGAAGAAAAATGAAAGAAGAACTTGAACGACTTTTCAGAGATTGGTGTTTTGAACAGAACATCGACGAGAACGATTCGATCAGCATGCAGGACGTTTCCGATTTCTTTGACTACGTGGAGATGATAACGGACTTATTCGAGGTGTGACACATGAGCGATAAATTTTTTGTAGCGATGATTCCGCCAACCGCAACGTATCAGGAGAAGCAGGTCAATACAAAGAACAGGAAGCCGATTTTCTACGAGCCTCCGGAGCTGAAGGACGCCAGGTCGAAACTCGAGGCGCACCTTGCAAGGCACAGGCCAGACGTGCCGTATGAGGACGGGATCCGACTGATCGTGCGGTGGTGCTTTCCAATCAGCGGGAACCACAAGCACGGCGAGTACCGGACATCGAAGCCGGACACGGACAACCTGCAGAAGCTGCTCAAGGATGTCATGACGAGCCTGCACTTCTGGAAGGACGATGCACTCGTGTGCAGTGAGCTGGTCGAGAAGTTCTGGGCGAATGTCCCCGGGATCTATATCGAGATTGAAGAGGTGAAGTGATGGCAGCCCGTAAATGGTGGGAGTTCATAAACGACATGTGGAAGTTCATCAAAAAACATAACGAATCTCCCAGGGACTGGGACATGCTCATGCATGACGCCGCGGTCATCACGAACAGGCACGAGGTTTTTAAGAAAATCATATTTGACGTCATAGAAATTTGGCAGAACGAGGAAAGGAGAGATTAAGACGATGATTTCAAGGCATAAAGGCAAAGTCAAAATCACGGAGAGTAAGCGGATCCACTACAACAATATCGGTGAAGTGCTTGACGATATGGATGGCGCGAACGGTGCAATCACTGAAGCGCAGATTAAGGCCATCCGCGACCTGATCGAAATTAACAAGGTTGAGTACCGCAACAAGATGCTTAAAATTGCCGGCATTGCGTACGAGGCAGGGCGGAAGTTCAGCTGGAACGAATTCGAGGCGTTAAAGACCGACGTCATCAAGGGCGGATTCGATGTGAGGATGTGAGAGGAGATTAAGACATGAGCAAAAAAGACGCAGAATTTGAGGGTTTCCTCCGCGGACTTGAGACCGCACGGCGGACAGCCCTTGAAGTCGAACAGGACGGCGGACGTGTTTCGGACGAGCTGAACCGCATGATACGCATGAGGCGGTCTACAGGCATCACGCTCCCGATGACGAAGAAGCAGCTGGACGCGGCAACGCTGACCATGAAATGCTACTGCTACAGCAGTGTGCAGGCCATGGCGATGCTGATACTCTACGAGCAGAACCAGTGGGGAGCGAAAAGGCTCCTCCGGTTCCAGAAGGAATTTAACCGCCATATCGATGCACTGATGGAAGGGAGCATTGACTGGCATGACATAGTGGCTTGTTTGGAAGCGGAAACGGGCGTCAAGCTGGAGTTCCCGAAAGACCTGATGCAGCAGAAGATTTTGTGTTGAGAAACAGAGAGGAGTAAATCATGAATAAGATTTTCAAGACAATCACGGCACTTATCATCGCAATCGCAATCACGGCAATCATGATCGTGACAGCGAATGCAGAATCATGTTACATCGAGAAGAATTTCACCTTTGACGGAATCGCACCGACCGTCATCATCCATCACCCTGTATATGACTGGGTGCTTACTGCGAAAGGTAACAAGCTGACGTGGCAGAAGCCGAACGGGAGCAACTCTCAGATGTTTGTCATGTTCCCGTCTGAGTATGACGGATACTACCGGATACGCGAATTCAACAACGGCGGATATGAGCAGAGATACATCGGGTACACACCGAGCGGGTTTAAGCTCGTCTGGCAGGAAGACGTGCAAGCCCCTGCAATCGCTTTTAAGCTCATCTGGAAGGCTAAGGATACATGTAGTGGCAAGAGCGTCAAAAACGTCTGGAGAATGCCCTGCAAGGCAAATAACAAGTATTTCTGTGTAGGCGGCTGGGGATGCGTGAGAATTGAACAGACGAATGCGGGGTGATTGTATGTGTAAGCATTGTCCGTACTTTGATGGGTTTGGCTGCACACGTAGCCCGATAGCAGATGTCAACGATGAGAAATGCATATGCGATGCAGACGAAGGCGGAGGTGATGTGGAATGAGCGTGTTAATAAAAGACATGGAAATGCCGAAGAACTGTTTGACTTGTAAACTTAGGGGAGATGGCTCAGATTCAAAATATATATGGGACTGCCCATTTACTGGGTTTGAATATACAAGAGAAGAGGGAGAAACAGGAAGACTTGATGAATGTCCTCTTGTGGAAGTTACTACTCCGCATGGAGATTTGATTGACATTGACAGCAAGATAACGGTTGCAATTAAATACGGATTGAAGGTAACAACGGTAAGGAAACTGCTGAACTATACGGCAGTCAGATTGCCGAAGACAGTAATCGAAGTGGAGGACGGTGATGAGTATGACATTTGAAGAAGCTATCAAACATGCAGAGGAAGTGGCAGAAGAAAACGAAAAAGAATTTGGTTTATGTCCATATCCAAGTCAAGAATGCAATGGAACTCAAGATTGCAGATGTTTGGAAAACG
>Ga0326513_10003078_pt1 | contig 12156 bp, 9 predicted proteins | sample 2_2465_0518_D_FD_203654 | JGI IMG/M metagenome (GOLD analysis project Ga0326513, IMG submission 203654) | Bovine rumen microbial communities from UC Davis, California, United States - 2_2465_0518 | ecosystem: Host-associated > Mammals > Digestive system > Stomach > Rumen | place: USA: California... | reverse complement strand
ATATGGTCCAGAAATAGAAAAATCATTATTCATGGAAGATCAGATCCACTTGAATCGTAAGGGCTATGAGAAACTTGACTCATACATTGCCCAGACGATAGCAAGGGATTTACAATAGGCGAGTGATACTTGACTTATCAATGATCCAATGGGTTAGGATTCCTAACAATGAAGATATGATGATCAATAGGATAGCTACAACATCGTGCCATTCTGGGTTGATGACTATCATGCCAGTTAAGATAGCATGGAAAAACATTCCTTGAATAATGTATATTTCCAAACTGGCCTTTCCTATCTTTGAAATTATGGGGTTTATCCAGGTGCAAAATTTTGAAATACTCACAAAGGTCAGAAGAAATATCGGAAGAAGGAAAAGCAACGAAAAATACTTGTAATTGTACACCTGATGATGGTGTGGATATAGCACAACGAAAGTCGGAATTCCCAAAAGTAGAATCCATAGGAAATATTTGCTAGATATCGTATGCAATATCCAATAAGCACATGCTATACCCAAAATAAATGCTGGGATGCGGTAAAGGAGGAAGAAATGGGCTTCACCCTTTGGTACTATATTCTTTGCAACAATAAAGAAACTCGCAAGAAGAATTGCAAAACATATAAAGCATATGATGAAGAATTGTTTTTTATCAAATAATTTTTTTATGAAAGGTGCTGCTATATATAGAGCAATAATAGAAGGGATGTACCATTCACCATAAATACTTCCCGTCCAGAATCCGATGGTAGAATATCGGAACAAATATTGACAAAAATTGTCTTGATACAATAAGATACTAGCAAAAATGCCTAAGAAATAATAAGTAGGGAATATCCTTAATAATCTTTTCTTGTAGAAATGCTGCAAGTTGTTGTCTTTTTCTAAAGAGAAAAAAAGACCTAAGCCAGATACCATCATAAAGACTTCAACTCCAGCAAACCCATATTGGGCAATAAAACCAAGTGGCTTAATTTGGGTAAAAGTAAAATGCAACATCATGATCCATACGATAGCCCAGCCCATCAATTCTGAGCGATAGATAGATATGTCGTTGATTTCAAACTTTAGTTTCATAATGTCTCTTATCTGATGTGTCCTTTTCCCATCTTCCACAGAATTCGGTCCTTCCATTGATAATATTTTGTCATGAGGGGACGTCTCCTGCTGTATAATTTCAGCCAGAAGTTTGTCATGTGTTTAGGATAGTCTATCATAGAGCCTGGCGTTATCAGGAAATGATTGTAATCTTTCACCTTATCCTTCATAAAAGGTCTGTGTTGGAAATGAGCATAGAGTGACTCCTTCTTTTCCAACTTGCCTTCATTAAAGCGTAGCATGTATAATTTGCTGCCAATATGTTCAAAGAGTATCTGTTGCCAGCCGCGGGTAAGGCTGTTCATGTGATAAGAAGTCTTTGGAATTGATACGTTGTCAAATAGCCAATCGAGAAAACAATCTTCTGGACGGCACTCTTTCCACTTGTCTGCGCATCCCTTATGGTCATATTCGTCAAAGAACGTCTGTTTATGAATAGTCAATACCTCTTTATAATTCTGATAGCCAGGAATGATAACTTTATAGTAAGTATTTGTTTCTTCGTCGTTACTGTATAGTGTCAGATGTCCAAACCCCAAAAAGAACTTGTAGCGAGATAGTACATCGTCCGTGAAGAATGCACGGAAATCGCCATAGACAACATCTAAATCGCCATATCCCCAGAAGTCATACTCTGAAATATACTTTTGCAAGGCCTGGCCATAAACGGGCTTGAAGTCACAAAGGATATAAGGACGATCCAATACAATGGGAAAATCAAAGACTGCTTGAATCATTGTCTTGAAATCTTCAAACTTCATTTTGTGGACGATAATATTTGGGGCAGGCTCTACATCTGCATCAGTGAAAAACATAAAGTCCACACTCTGATTCCGCAGGGCGGATTCGCGCCACATCTTATACTGTACAGGCAGTTTGCCAAAGTAAGGGAATATGAGAACGATAGATTTCATATAATTATTATTTTATTCGGTAAATTGTCTTAATTAAATAAGTAAGCCACTTTAGGCTTTTGGGATTCTCTAAAAGTTGAAAAAGTTTGTAAAGCGTGGTTTTGTCTAATCGCTTCAGCGTGTCGTAATCACTCCTTGCTCCAAGCGGTAAGTATGTTGCAAGAATCCTCTGGTGCTCAGCAATGCGTTGCTCATTGTATGACTTACTAATACCATCAGGCTCCCGTCGACATACAATGTCATCAATAAGTTTCACGCTACATCCCTCAATGCAAATTTTTTGTATATAGAATTTGATATCAGCTACAATTTTCAGGCTTTCATCGTAAAGCGTATCATTGAATAGTTCTTTCTTGAAAAAGGAACTTTGGTGGGGTAGGGTCTGAATATAGAAAGTTAACATAGAAATGCGGGGTGGAAGAATTGTGCTGAATCCACGTTGAGTTCGTGGATTGTAATGGAAATCCTTGCCGACGATAATATCACTGGAGATGTGCTTCTCATGGATGTTTTGAAGCACCTTTTCGTTAAAAAAGCAGTCTCCAGAATTCATAAAGTTTAAATAATCGCCTTTTGCTTTTTTGATACCTTTGTTCATGCCTTGGTAGATTCCACCATCATGTTCAGATAACCAGTAGTCAATATGAGCATCGTACTCTTTCAATAAGTCTGTGCTCCCGTCTGTAGACCCTCCATCTATTATAATAAATTCAAAATCACGGAAGGTTTGATGAATTACGCTTTCAATGGTTTTACGCAATCCTTCTTTATTGTTGAAATTGACTGTAATAATAGAGTATTTCATCTCATTTTTGCGTTTAAAATTCTTGATAAACTATCTTTAGCTCCCTTGGCAAATATGTAAGTAGCACTAAGGTTGAAGGTTAGAAAAATTATCATGCCAATGGCAGCATATATAATCCATTCCCAGATGCTATGGTAGGGATTAAATGGGATATATCTAATGCAATAAGTTGCCAATGCAAATGAGACCCCCGAAATCGTATAGTTACGAAGAACTCCCTTCCAATAGATTGAAACAGGCTTATTGAAACCTGATGAGAAAAGATAATATGGTTTCCATAAAACGACAATAGCTATTAGACTTATAATTTTGCCAAGTAAGATACCAATAATACCCCATTTTAATCCTGCAATGATAGTAATAGAAACATTGATAATCAGTTCTGCCCAAGCAGACCAAACATCAGCATAAAGTCCGTGTGCATAGTTGAAACTGTCGACAGATTTTCGGGAGTTTGTAATATATATGAAGATAATGAGTAATAATAGAATTCTGTTATCCATAATGTACTCGCTTCCCAGCCAATGTGAAATGAATGGTTCTAAGAATGCATATAATGAGAAGCAAAGAATTGCAGAAATAGTATGCTGAATAGTTGTGAATTCCCAGAAAACCTTCATCATCTTTTCCTTGTCTCCTTCTGCTACTAAATTGCCGATACTTGCCCCAACACTCCCTGTGACAGCCGAGAAGAGTGAAATAAGTTTAGAGATAATAATCATATAGTTTCCATAGAAGGCAACCATCTTCAGGGAAACAAAAAGAAAGATAAATAATTCATCACTCTTTACCAGAACAAAATCCTTGATTCTATGTATAAATACTTGCTTGGTTTTGGCTATAATCTCAGGATATTGTTTTAATAATGACTTGCCTTGTTTTTTATTAACATTCAACCAAGGATACTCTTTGTTGATTTTCCAATTCAGAATAATACAGCTTATGATTCCAAAAAGGAATTCGATACCAACCCAGATGAACAGATTCTGGTAAGTATACGCTAGGAAAATTTGTAATAAGGTTTTAAAAATATTCGCAGATTTGGTATAAATAGCTACCAAATAGTTTTTTTGGTCAGCATTTAGTAGAATCTGGCGATAATTGATAAAATAGCCAATAAGAGAAGAACTTAAAAAAGAATAGTAAGCAAAATATATAATTCCAAGACCGAGTGATGCCTTGGCAAAGATGAGAGGGAAAAAAAAGCTTATAATAATGGCGCCAATTAAGATGGTACAGCCAATCCAATTATAGAGATATCCTAACAATGATAGTATATTTTGCACTTCTTGTTTATTACCCGACTGGAGAGGCTTAAATAAAAAATAACCGATACTTGCAGTAATGCCAAGTTCTGCTAAGTTGAGATAGCCTAGAATATTTCCAAGTGTTCCAGCTAATCCAATAAACTCTGATCCGAGACAATCAAGGAAAATCTTGCGTGAGAAAAATGCCAAAAAAAGAGTGAGAAAGTAAAAAAATAAATTTACTTCTGCATTCAAGACACTTTTATGAACTCGCCCACTCATAAACTATGAAGTATGTTCTGTATGAATAAAGTCGGTGTTTTTATGGTCGATGTGTAGGATGTTCTTAATCATGCGAAGAACGAGCCCAGGAATTGTAAGTACCTTACTAAGTGAGCGAAAACGAATTTCTTTAGGTATCGCTATAAATAGAGATGTCGCTAATAATATAAAAAGAATCCACCATTTTTCACACCACTCGGGAACAACTATCGTCATTATGGTAGAAATACTTGCTAAGAGAACTATTAGGATGGAACGTGGTATCAATGCTTGTTGTATAGTCTTGTCAATGAAATTAATTTTTCCATGGATAATCGCGCCAGGAATCTTTGGTAGATTACTAAGAAGGCTTTGAATCTGCGCTGTCATCCATCGCATACGTTGACGCTGGAAATTATCCTGATTGCTGACTTTTTCATCGAATACGTGGATGTCTGGAGCATACTTTATGAATACTTCCTGGTGGAGTAGGAGAGCCTCCATTTCACGATCCTCACCTGCTGTGGATAGTTTAAAGACATTCTTTTTAAATAGCTTATAATTAAAGCACATGCCAGAACCAATAAGTGCAGATGACATTCCAAGGCGATTATGGGCTTTACGGAAAATGGTGTTATTTATTTCTTCGCTAGCACCATCAAGAACAGCTACGTCGTTATCAGCATTTTTTGCACAGCGGTGACATTGAATGGCATCGTATACAGAGCAGAGTACATTCAATTGGGAAAGGAATCCTGGGCGCACTACATTATCCGCATCCAGGATAACTACATTGTCAAAGTCTCCTTTTACTTCATTAATGGCGTATTGCATGGCCTTGGCTTTGGAGCTTTTCTCAAATGTAGGCGTTAGAACAGTAATTGGAAATTTACGAAGCAACTCGTTAGTCTCTGGTTGCATGTGGTCTGATATGACTACGAGTTGATAATGGTCTTTTGGATAGTCCTGCAAAAGAAATTGTTCAACTGCATTTAGGATAACTCTATCTTCATTATAGGCAGGATAGAGGATAAGGAATTTCGTAAGATCATTTTTTAATGATGCAGCCTGTAATGCTAAATGATCTTCTTTTTTATAAAAGAGTGATATAATGGCAAAGAAAACTACATATGCAACAGAGCCTGCAATTAAAAACCACAGGGCGATGTCAATTAAATGTAGAATAGTCCATGTCATTTTTTATTCCGTTTAAAGATTTTTTTTATAGGTAATAATGAATATAATTTTCCTCCAAGAGAAACAAATGGAGATCTAAGGAATGTTTTATCCCACATTTCATCTACAAGATAATCTGGCGTTGCTAATGCAAAAAAGAATAAGGCAAGTGACCCGAGAATCCACCATTTAATACAAAGGGTGAAATAAATGAAAGGAAGAATAACGCTCATAAGCATAATTATTCCTACCATTGTGGTACGTGGAATCAACATCCATTGTATGATTTTATCTGCTAAATCATGTTGCTTGCTGAAGATTGCACCAGGCAAATACTTAATGTTTCTGAACGCATTATGGATCTGTTGGATTGCCCAACGACCACGTTGCTCATTTAACTTATCTGTAGTACGTTTTTTTTCACCATAGACATATATCTTGTCAAAATAGTCAATATAAATGCCTTGACGGAGCAGAAGAACTTCTAATTCTTTGTCTTCTCCAGAAGTCTTTGTTCGCATTATATTTTCTTTGAACCACTCAAAGTCATAGGCTACACCAGAACCAGCAATGGCAGATGATAGTCCTACATTTATATGGCCTTTTCGGAAAATGCTGTTGTTGATTTCCTCGAATACTGCATCCATACGAGCTGCTGCAGTATCACGGTTTCTGGAAATTCTGTGCAGTTGGATAGCTTTGGTTGATGCATTTTCGTATGCGTCGTTGATATTTGTTAAAAACTCTGAGTCTACAATATTATCTGCATCAAGAATAACAGCAACATCATATATCTTAAATGCTGGCAAATTTAAAATTGCATATTGGAGTGACTTTGCTTTTGTGCTCTCTTCAAAGTTGGGAGTTAGCAGAGTTATAGGATATTGAGCCAGACGCATATTTGTCATTTCGTCTTGATGGTCGGATATAACCGTAACGTCGAACATACGTTGGGGATAGGACTGACCTAAAATGGACAGAACTGTATGCTCTATAACAGAATCTTGTTTGTATGATGGTATAAGGACAATAAATCTACGTTGTATTTTTGCCTTATTAAGATCTTGTGATTTATTGAATAGTGAAAATACTGCAAAAATGCCAAGATATAAAACTGTTCCAGCTGAAAATATGAACAGTAACCAATCGATAATATATAATATTAACCAGAAATCCATTTTAATTAAATTGAGAGTTAAGTACTGAGAATTTAGAACTTTTAAAATCACAAATCCCTTTTAATATTGCCTTAACGTGAACATATTGGCCTTTTATAACTTTTAAAAATATATCACGCGTAGATACAAGGAAGATAAGATAGCAATATGAAATGTATTTTGTAATTCCTTTCCAATTTCGTTTTACTAATAAGAGCCTATTACGAGTTATGTAATATGTGCGAAGCGGACTATTCTGACCTGTAGTTTGACTTTCTTTATGATAAATAGCGCATTCTGGTTCATACCATATTTCATAACCTGCACGGGTAATCATCATAGACCAATCTAATTCCTCGTAATATAGGAAATAGTATTCTGGCATTAAACCAACCTTATCAATAACATTACGCTTAATCAGCATTGATGCTCCATGAGCGTATGGAGTAGTGTGGGGGATATTATATTGCCCTCTGTCTTCTTCTCCAAAACCTATAGATTTATTCCTAACCGTTACTCTTGATAGAGGAGTGTAGCCTGTAAACTGAATTGGGTTGTTGCCCCATGAAAAGCGTATCTTAGGGCAAACAACACCAATCTTATGAGATGATTCAAGCCTATCTATCAGTGGTTGAATATTGAAGTCTTTAAATATTGTATCGTTATTAACAAGAAAAATATACTTGCCTTTTGCAGCTTTAATGCCTAAGTTATTTCCTCCAGCAAAACCAAGATTCCTTTCACTTCTAATAACTTTTACTTGTGGGTATTTTTCTGCTATTATTGATGCTTCATTTTTTTGGGATGCATTATCTACTATTATCACCTCCATGGAATCATTGAAGGGGATAGAATCAATTAATTCACAGGTGTCTTTTAGACCGTTATAATTGACAGAAATAATAGATAATTTAAACTCTTGAGGCAAGTTTCTTTTCTAATTGTAGGCGTTTCTTTTCTTCTTGTTCTGCAAATCGTTTCGATTCATATTCGATCCATGCAGGTTCAATATATGGTAACACATAGACGATAGAAAGTCCACCATAGAAAATGAGGCAATTAGGGAATTGCATAAGAACTTGATTCGCGTAACCACCAAGTTGTATAGCGACAAAAGCACAACAAAAACCTGAGCCTATTCCCATTAGTGATTTGCTTTTTAACTTAAAAAACACAACACAGCAAGCCCCTAAAAACATAATAAGAGTAGTTATAACAAATATTGTCATACCTATAGGCCCAGTTCGAATCCATATATATACATATTCAGAGTCTGGTGGTATAGTTGCTAACTTTGCATATTTGTTATTGGCGGGAACATTATATCCCATTCCTAGGCCAATTCCCCATGGAGCGTCTTTAATGTACTTTCTTATGGCATCTTTATTGATGTCTCTAACATTGGCAGAAGCATCGTCTTTATTAAAAGCAGAGCGCATCCTTCGGATTTGCTGATTTCCGTTACCTATGTTCGTAAAGACCAATATGAAGGCAAAAAAGGCAAATGCAATTGTAAATGGTATCGCAATCTTGACTGACTTTGATAGAAATATATATACAATAAAACCAGCAGCGACACAAAAAATAGCAGTTCTTGTTCCAGATGCAAACATGCCCCAAAAAACAAGAATACCTGTAGCTAAAAAGAATATGCGATCATACTTAATTTTGGAGGTGATGCCGAATAAAATAAAAGCGACTGTTGTAGCTGCTGCATTACAGCCATAGTTCGCAGCATCGCTAAAAGTTGAAAAATATCTTATTAAAGTGCCGGCATTAAGAATATGTGTGGTTCTTCCTCTTGTTTGTAGCCATAAGTTTTCTGCTGGCGTGAATCCAGAATATTGCTGTTTCCAAACCCAATAAACAGAAAAAAGAGATAATATAGCCCACAATCTAATATACCTCATTAATATTTCTGGAGAGGATATATAAATAGTAAAAACTAGAAAGGTGTATAAGATTTGAAAGGCCATCAATCGGGCTCCTGTATACCAAGCTCCGATATTAATTCCTAAATTGCAAGTATCATTTAAGATTTCTAATGTACAGAAGCTGCACCATATTATTAAAGCAAGTAGCATCGGATTTGCTGCTCTCTCAAAATGTGGTGTTTGTCGAATATCAATGATGGATATTGCCAAGAGTATAATTTGAAGCATCTCATTTGGAAGAGACATTGGTATTGGCAAAGGAATGTCTTTCATCTGTATCAGATAATTGATAATAAATAACGACCAGAAACAAAACATTCTCCATTTAAATGCCATGTAAACAAGCAAAAGTAAACATGGCGAAATGCAAATCACCGCAAAAGCTGGAAAACCTGCAGAAAAAAACTGATATAATGCAAAGAAGAATAGGAGAAAGAGTAATAAAACTCTTCCTCCATTTTCTCGGGAATAAAATGATATGCTATTTGCCATTATTTTGCATGACTATTTTCAACAGCTGTTAATCCCATTTGAGAAATGCGATATACAAAGTTGTTAAATCTTGTATATGGTGGCAACTGTCCTACAAATTCTTCTACTGCATAACGCTGAGCCTCTGTCAAATACATATAAAGAGTGTCCTTGTTCTCAAGGCGTTCATAAAGTTCCTTTAGCGCCTTTTGATCTACATCTTTCCATGTACGATTAGCTCGTGTTACCATAAGATTTACAGTGCCCATATTTAAAAGAGATGGTGAAATAGAATTGTCGTCAAGATTTGGATATTCAATAATCGCTATTTCATTTGGCAGAATATCAGGACAGATATCTTTAATGCCATTTGCCAAAATGAAACGGCTGTCTTCTGCAAGAAAATCTTCATCGTATGTCAAACGACGAACTTGCAAACCTATAGAAATCCAGTAGTTCTCTAATTCCTGTGCTATGTAGCTTTTACCATTACCAGCATCAGTGGAAAGCAGATTGAGCACATTCTGCTGTCCTTCTTTAAAATGGGGGAGGAGAGCTTTGCTGAGTTGGCGGAGAGCCATATCTGCAATTGTCTTGTTGAAACGACGATAACGTAAAGTACTTTCTTTAGGGAAGCAACCCATAACTGGTATTTTGGTAATACGTTCTGAACGCATACGATCACGTAAGGTTCTATCCAGCAATTCAATGATAAAGAAGTACATTGCTGTGAGAGCAAAAGTCAATGCAAAAGCGCCTAAAAGAATCATCATGCGATTTGTTGGTTGAGCGTTCATCGGGAACATTGGAGGATTAAGAACACGTAGAGTAGCTGTTGTCATCTGAAGATTTCTTTGGCGCAAACGAGCTGCATTTAATGCTTTAAGCATCTCCATATAATTACTCTCAATAAAACCAATATGTCGGTCTTTGCGATTCAGAGTTGCTCCAATTGGCGCATAATATAACATCTCTTTATCAATTCTTTGGCGCATTACATCTTGGGCCGTCATTCTTGCTTTTGTCTCTTCAAGAATTAGAACCTGCTCGAGCCATCTTTGAATCATTTCTGATGCTTTAACTCCTGTCTCGGTGCTATATGTTGATGCTTCAATATCTCTTGTTAAATCTTTCATTCTAGAATGAGCATCTTGTAGCATTTTTTCTGCTTTTGATAATTCTAATTGTGACTCAACTTCGTTACCGCCTTCGCTACTCATAAGTTTCAAGTTTGAAATGCGAGACTGTATTCTGGAAATATCTGTAATCTGATTTGTAAATTCCCGATTAGCTCGAATAACTTTTGCGCGATCACCCAATTGACGCTCTAAATAGTCCATTAACGCTTTAGATGTTGTATATTTCATTAAAATATCATTATCAGACATCTTTTGCGTACCATCTTGACCTGCTAACACTTTGGTTTGCTCGCCATAGTTAATAATTCGTTTAGATACGTTATAACGAATAAGGTCATCTTCTGCACCTGTTAATATTTTATATAATCTAGCAACCTCTCGCTCAAAAAACTTAATTACATTATTTGTCTCACCATATCTTAAGTCTGCATATTGGCGTGCAAATACATCATTAAGAATGTCTAAAGTATTAAATGCAATACCTGCATCATTGGCAGAGTAACCAATATCAATAATATCACTTTTACCCAATTTGATAACTTTTAATCTTGAGGTGATGCTATTTATACCAAACCAATGGTGATAATTTACAAGACCAAAAAGATAATTGTCTTGAGTTGGACGTTCATATGCTTTTAAGTTTGCATATGTTATTTGTTCGCTGTTATGATTAATTAAAGCTTTTACGTCTGCAGGAACAGATGCACTCAGTTGACGGAAATGCTCAGCAGAAATATAGTTGTTGTCTTTGTTTGGATTTCCATACATCATACAACGGCCAAAAAGGCGTAATGCAACTTCATGGATGGTGTTATCTGTTGTTATCATTAACATGAGATTTTCCATGTTTGCTTGAGTATTACCAGCAACACCAGTTCCACCTTCTAGATTATAAGCAGTAATCATACCTGTATAAATTGTTGTATTGGCATCATATACTCGTTCCATATGGCGAGTCATAAACCATGCAACAATCAATGCTATTAAAGGCAGAATAATAAGATACCAACGAATCTTATATAAAAACCTAACTATATATCTGAACAAATCCATAATTCAATATTTTAAGATTATTTATTTTGTTTTTTAGCTTTCTTTTCTGCTTTTGCGGCAGCTTTTTCTGCTTTTCTCTCTGCTTTTTCTAAGGCAGAAAGTTTTTTTTCTTCTTCTGCTGCTGCCTTTTTTATACGCTTTTCAACCTTCTTATTTTCTTTCGCAATCTGTTTCTCTGATTTCTTTACAGAATCGTCAAGTGTGATTTCTGTTGTGGAATTAGTCAAAATAGGGGTGTGAGTAAGTATTTCTAGAGTTAAAATATCTGTAATAATTGAGGTTTGAAGACTTTGATATGTACTTACAGCTCCATTTTCCCAGTCTTTTGTTTTTGCAAATGATTCTATACTCATATTTCCGTTATGAAAATCCTCAAGGTTCAGTGCTCCTGCTCCTTGATACATTGCAGCATTTTCACTTGCAGTTTTAAGCGATATAAGATTGTTCGTGATTTTTGTAAAAAGACCTGCAATTTGTAGTTTCAATTGGTCATATTGATAGTCTTTGTTATAAATGGCCTGATCAACTTCCAATTTTTTACGTTTTACGGATGCGGTTAAATCTAATATGTCCTCCAAAGGAACTGCAAGATTTACTCCAACATTCCAATAACTCTGTTCTGAGCCTTGATATTGTTTTAGGATAATGTTATATTGTGACTGGCCTTGGCCCCACATATCAGTCTTACCGTAGCCATAGCTTGCGTGACCATGTACATATGAAAAGATATGCCTTTTCTGCTTAGCAACTTCAGCCTCGGCAATTTCCTGAGCTTTTTGAAGCGACATTACTTGAGGAGTTGATTTGGCATTCTCGAAAAGAACAGCTAGTGGTGGTAAATGGAATTCTGAGAAATTAATTTCTTTTTCTCTACTTCCATCGAAGAAACCTGCAGCAATA
>Ga0326513_10003077_pt1 | contig 12160 bp, 9 predicted proteins | sample 2_2465_0518_D_FD_203654 | JGI IMG/M metagenome (GOLD analysis project Ga0326513, IMG submission 203654) | Bovine rumen microbial communities from UC Davis, California, United States - 2_2465_0518 | ecosystem: Host-associated > Mammals > Digestive system > Stomach > Rumen | place: USA: California... | reverse complement strand
ATCCTTGCCGACGAGGCAACGGGTAATCTTGATACCCGCACCTCCTTTGAGATGCTCGTGCTGTTCCAGAAGCTTCATGCAGAGGGACGTACCATCATCTTTGTGACTCACAACCCTGAGATTGCACAATACTCCAGCCGCAATATCATGTTGCGCGACGGCAAGATCCGTGAGGATGTGATTAACACAAACATCCTCTCTGCAAAAGAGGCTCTCGACAAGTTGCCAAAGCCGCAAGATGACTAATGTAAGTGAAAAGTGAATAGTGACTTGCTTTAGCTTGATGAGCTTCAGCGAATAAAAGTGAATAATATGAGTTACCCTAAACTCTAATCACTCAACTCTAAACACTAATCTCTAAACTTAAAACTCAAAAAAAATGAGCATAATAAACTTATTCAAAGTTGCACTTCGAGCCATAGCCAACAACGCATTCCGCTCGTTCCTGTCAATGCTCGGCATCATCATCGGTGTCGCTGCTGTGATAGTGATGATGGCTATCGGTCAGGGCTCTAAGGAGAGTATTCGTAAGAATATCTCACAAATGGGTACCAACGTGATAATGATACGTCCGGGTGCTGATATGATGGGAGGTGTCAGACAAGACCCTTCATCTATGCAGACCTTAAAGGTTGCTGACTACGAGGCTATTATGAACGAGAAGAAATATGTCACTTACGTTTCTCCAGAAGTAACGGCAAGCGGTCAGGCTATCTATGGTGCAAACAACACTAATGCCACCATCTACGGAGAGTCGCTCGACTATCTCGATATCAAGCAATGGGATGTTGAAAAAGGCGTTCCTTTCACAGAAGACGATGTACACAAGAGTGCGAAGGTATGCCTTATCGGTAAGACAATCGCTGACGACCTCTTCCCTAACGGAGCCGATCCTGTAGGTAAGACCATCCGTTTCAAGAGCATACCTTTCCGTATTTGCGGTGTGCTGAAAGCTAAGGGATATAACAGCTGGGGTATGGACCAGGATAACGTGATTGTGGCTCCTTACACCACGGTTATGAAGCGTATCGCTGCCCAGACATATTTCTCTACAATCAACTGCTCTGCCATTACCGAGGAAGTAACAGATCAGGCAATTGAAGAACTGACAGAGATACTTCGTACTACACATAAGATCAAGGAAGATTCCGGTGAATCCGAAGACTTCACCATACGCTCACAACAGGAGATGATGGAAACAATGTCATCTACAATGGATACCGTCACTATCATCCTCGTAGTGGCTGCTGCATTCTCGCTCCTCGTAGCCGGCATCGGCATTATGAATATCATGCTGGTATCAGTAACCGAGCGTACTAAGGAAATCGGTCTTAGAATGTCAGTTGGTGCCCGTGGCATCGACATCAGCAATCAGTTCCTCATTGAGTCCATAATAATATCGGTGACTGGAGGACTTATCGGCATAATCCTCGGAGAAACCATTGCCGGACTTGCCTCGTTCCTGTTCCATCTCCCGACAAGCGTTCCAGGTTGGAGTATCACCGTCAGCTTCATCGTATGTACTCTCATCGGTATCGGCTTCGGATACTTCCCTGCTCGAAAAGCTGCACGTATGGATCCTATCGAGGCTATAAGGTATGAGTAACATCCCCTCACCCGTCACTTTGTGACACCCTCTCCCCAAGGGGGCGAGGGGGAAGTTACGTTTTTCAATCAATAATTAATAACAAGGCCTTTCGCAAACAAAGGTAACTTCTTCCTCGCCCCTTGGGGAGAGGATGCTCGCAGGGCAGGTGTGGGCCGATTTTTTATCTATGAAAATATCCACAATAATCCATCCAATTGCCATACTGGTATGGCTTCTCATTCCGCTCATGTTCATTGGGCCTTATGAGGAAATAAGTATCAAACGATACCTATTCAATAGTTGCATGCCATTCATGATGCTTCTTGTTTTCTACCTGAATTATCTGTGGATACTTCCAAGACATATTGAGGGGAAGAGCAAGTTAAAGGTATTACCCATCAATGCAATCTTGATTGTAGTGGTTTGTGTTCTCGTTGCACTCGTTCGGGCATACGAGTTTACGGTTTCTCCCCCACCCCGATTCCCAATACACGAGGATGCGCCTGAGTACGCAACTGATTTCAGTTGGCTATTCTTGTTTCTTGTCTTTATCCGCGATGCGCTCAACCTGATTTTCGTCGTCCTCATAGCATATAGCCTCAGGATGTCAAAACATGCGCATCGTCTTGAGCATGAGCGACAGGAAGCCGAGGTCGCAAGACGTGATGCCGAACTCAATGGACTACGCTTGCAGATTTCACCTCATTTCCTGCTCAACACCCTCAACAACATCTATGCGCTTACGGCAATAAGTTCCGAAAGGGCACAACAGGCTATCATACAGCTCTCGCAGTTGCTTCGACACATGCTCTATGAGAACCAGCATGGAATGGTGGATTTCTCCTCCGAGTGTAAGTTCATAAGTTCTTATGTGGATTTAATGAAGCTTCGCATGGCGTCAAATGTGAAAGTGGATTTGGAGATATCGATTCCCGAGAATGACAAATCACAGGTTGCTCCCCTACTCTTCATCTCGCTCGTCGAGAATGCTTTCAAGCATGGCGTGAGCAGCACAGAACCTAGTTCCATTTCCATCAAGCTTGCAGCCACAGAGACCGAGATAAGGTGCGACATCACGAACACAAACTTCCCGAAGACAAGCAACGACCGCAGCGGACACGGGATTGGTCTTCAACAGGTGGAGCAACGTCTCAACTCTATCTATCAGGGAAAGTACTCTTGGATTCATGGCATTAATGAATCCGATGGACTTTACCACTCGGAGATAGTGCTAAAGAAATAAGATCCCTCATCCGTAGCCCCTCACCCGCCCTGCGGGCACCCTCTCCCCAAGGGGCGAGGGAAAAGTTACGCTTTTCAATCAAAATCAATTATCAACGAAGCCTTTCGCAAATAAATGCAACTTCCTTCCTCGCCCCTTGGGGAGAGGATGCCCGAAGGGCAGGTGAGGGGCCGAAATCTTTTATCTTATGACAATCAAATGTGCAATAATCGACGATGAGCCTCTGGCTGCAGAGATGCTGGCTGGATATGCCAGTAAGACTCCGTTCCTCAACCTTGTTGGGGTTTACAATAGTGCAATAGAGGCAATACGCAGTCTGCGTAGCGACCCCGTTGACCTCCTTTTCCTCGACATACAGATGCCGGAGCTTAGCGGTCTTGAGTTTGCCACCATACTTCCTCCGGAGACGCTTATCATTTTCACTACGGCATTCGACCGCTATGCCATTGACAGCTATAAGGTCAATACCGTTGACTATCTCCTCAAGCCTATCGCTTACGACAGTTTCCTAAAGGCTGCCGATAAGGCTTTACGCCGTTTCATAGAGAGCAAGAAGCAGACAACATATGCTGCCGACCGCTTCATCTATGTGAAGAGCGATTATAAGCTTGTCAGAATCAATCTCGACGATATCCTGTATATCGAAGGTGTGAAGGACTATGTGCGTATTGTTCTGGCTGATAGTTCACAACCTATTATGTGCCTTATGAATATGCGAACCCTTGAGGACTATCTTCCTACTCCTGAGTTTCTGCGTGTTCATCGCTCATATATCGTACACATGTCGAAGGTACAGACAATCGACCGACTTCGTTTCGTCTTCGGAGATACCTACATCCCTATTTCAGAGTCATACAAGGACACAGTGACTGACTATGTCAGTATGCACACGCTAAACTGATTATAATTCCGCAAGCTCGGAACGTCGAAGAGGTCGGCGGCCGAAAGGGAAAGCCAATTGCCTGAAAGGCAACACCATGAGTAACCGAGGCGCATACTCGACGAAGGAGAGGATGCCCTCGGATTATGAATCTCCCACCTGTTATATCAGCCTGGAAGGCTGTACATAACCGTAAAAACGATATTAATATGAGTCACATAAGTCTAACATATCATATAGTATGGAGAACAAAATGCAGTCGTCCAACAATAGAAGAACTGCACGAACGTGACCTATATCTATACATCAATGGTATATGCAAAGCTAAGAAATGCCATATCTATAGACTGAACTCTATGCCTGACCACATACACCTCTGTATTGAGATTCACCCATCATTGGCATTAAGTGACTTTATGAAGATACTGAAACAAGAAACATCAAAATGGATTAAGGAACACAAAGATTGGTTTCCCATGTTTGAAGGTTGGGCTAATGGTTATGCAGCCTTTAGCTATTCCGCACAAGAACGGCCAACCGTGGTTGAATACATAAAGAACCAAAAAGAGCATCATAAATATATATCCTTCATAGAGGAATATGAAACTTGGCTTACGGAAATGGGAATTAATCCTAAAGATGATCTGTTCCTTAAGGATGATTAATCAGGCTATGTACTGCCCTCCAGGCAGTAATTGGGAAGATACATATTATCCCCGCACATCCTCATTTCACTCGTATGTACGGGGTTACTAATAGTACTGTCTTCCAGACATTTTCAAACTCGCAAAGTAAACAGAAATCTAAATCACATTAACTTAACAAATTAAACAAAATGAAGAAAGTTTATTTAGCAGCATTGCTGACTCTCACTTTGACGACAGCAAATGCACAGGAGCCAAACATCCCAATGTTCGGCAATCAGCCAAAAATCGATGTTAAATTCGACGAGTACAAAGCTGCTCCACAGGGATTCGACCAGGAGCGTGCCGGAATAGCTCACGGAACTGTGAAGCTCATCGAGTACCAGTCAGAATCAGTAGGTACAACCCGTAAGGCAAATGTCTATCTGCCTCCTAAGTACGATGCAAAGAAGAAGTATAGCGTGCTCTATCTGCTTCACGGCATTGGCGGTGACGAGAACGAGTGGTACAAGGACGGTGGTGTGCCAAACATCATCATGGACAACCTCTATGCTGACGGAAAGGTAGCTGATATGATTGTCGTAATGCCTAACGGACGTGCACAGAAGGACGACTCTCGTGCAGGAGGTATGGGCTCTTTCAGGGCATTCGGAGACTTTGATAAAGACCTCATCGGAAGCCTCATTCCTTATATCGAGAAGAATTTCAGCGTATATACCGATAAGAACCATCGTGCCATTGCAGGTCTTTCTATGGGTGGCGGACAGTCACTTAACTTCGGTCTCGGCCACATGGACGTATTTGCTTACGTAGGAGGTTTCTCCTCTGCCCCAAACACACAACGTGCAGCTCAGCTCATTCCTGATGTAGAGAAGGTGAAGAAAGAGAACAAACTCCTCTGGATGGTATGCGGAGGTGCTGACGGCCTTATCAACAACAGCGCACAGCTCAAGAAATTCTGCGATGACAATGGCATTCCTTGCACATTCATCAAATATCCTGATGGAAAGCACGACTTCGTTGTCTGGAAGTATGGTCTCTATAACTTCGCACAACTGATTTTCAAATAAAAAAAAAGAATTTTAACATAACTCTGCAACTCGTCACCCGTAGCGCTGTATAATACTATGTATCAGCATTTTGCAACGGCGATTCATTTCAAAGCACTCGTCACCCACTCATCACCCACAAGTAGCATATCATACTGATACATAACGAGTTGCAAATCCAATTCACTCGTCACCCTAAAGACATCATAAATGGGTGACGAGTGAATTTTGTTTATAACAGACACACTCTCAACAACATACAAAGATTCTGGTGACGAGTGGGTGACGAGTGCTTTAAAATGAATCACCGCTGTAAGCAACTAACAATCTGCAAGTTGCAGCGCTACGGGTGACGAGTTGCAGAGTTCCGTAAAAATTCTTTTTTTCAAGTGAAAAACTCCTTCGCTCATTCATCCTTCGAACATCCTTCGTTATGCCTTAGCTCTAGGTCCGTTGTAAGTCCGTTTCAGGTCCGTTGTAAGTCCGTTCCCGAACTATAGGATCATGGGAGGAAGAGCGGAGGAACAAGGGAGTTGCATAGGAATTAGAAATATTAATCTAAAAATAGGAACAGGAGTGTAATAATATGTTTAATCTAATAATAACTAACCTTTATTCGAAGGTTTAATACAAAACTATTAGTCAAATATTTGGAAGATTTATTTTTTTTCTGTAATTTTGCATAGTTTTTTTTACTCAATTAAATAAACTTATGAAGAAACTTATACCTATTATTGCTATAATCACGACATTAATAGCTTGTACCAAGTATGAGGAAGTGGAAGACTACACTCCTCCAACAATCAGTTTAGATAGTTGCATTACGAATTCGTCTAATTCATTTACAGCTTATATATCCATAGATAAAGGAGAGTCTTTTTTCAACCACAAGATTCAAATTTTGCTTTACGATGTGGAGGATGTGAGCAAAGAAGCTAAATGTATTGATGTAACCTTAGGAGAGGATAGGAAACAAAAATTGCAGCAAAGCGTCATTGTGCCTAATCCCGGACACAACTATATAGTATGTGCCCTTATGAAAACAGACAAGAATTCTTTCAAGTCAGAATCTACATTGGTCACAACAGTTGAAAACAGCGTCTCTAGATTTCTACACCTATATGGTGTACCTTACTATTTTGATTCTGAAGGTATATATGAGACTGAAGATGTAAAATTTCACATAGAAAAGGATTCCTGCATTTATATACGTTTTAAGAAAGCAATACAATCTACTACTCCTGTACAGATAAGAGTTGGAAACAAAATCATTGATGGAATAAACTTAGACGGTACCAATCTCATAAGAGTAGATTTGAAAGGAATAGAACCTGGCACATATGATGTTGCCTTACATTTGACAGATGCGGAATATCCTCTTGAAAAGAAGATTTGCATTCTGCCATGGACTTTGCATGAAGAAAAGACATGTTCAATGGAAGAATTTGAATATTTGCCATATGCTGTCGACAACACCTTTAGGTGTGGCGATAAAATATACTATTGTATGCTCAACAGCGAGTGGAAACGAATAGTAAGTTACGATCTTAACACAAAGCAATGGACGAAACTAAAGGATATTCCTTATGATTTCTTAGATATAACAGTATATAACAACAAAGCATATGCCACAACAAATACTTATTTCAGTATTGACAATCAAGATGAAGTTGATTATCTTATTGAATATGATCCAGAGACAGACAGTTGGAAATCATTGTCTCCAATCCCTGTCAAAAATGTATATACCGAGCGTATATTTGCTGCTGCTGGCAGCATCTATATTTATGTAAGAAACGATTTGAATATAGACAAGTATGACCTCTGGAAATATGACCTTGCCAAGAAAAAATGGTCAAAAACAGGAAATGTACCAATAAACCAATATATATTAGGTGCAGTTAATGGAGAAAATAAAATTTATGCCATGACTGCACAAGGTAATCTATGGATATATGATGTAAAAAATGACAAATGGCAGAAGGAGACTCAATTACTTCCACAATATGACATGTTAAATAATAAAATATGCCTTATTTTACATGATGGCAAACTATATTACATATCAGATGGAGGGGCTTTTTCCATTTACTGTTATGATTTTAGTAATAAAAACTGGGAAATGCTTGCACTACACGAATTCAGGACTGAAGGGGGAAGACAACTTTCCGCCACATTCCATGAAAATCGCCTAATCATAGGTCCCGTAAGAGCCGGTTTTGATATAATTACCGAATATTTATACTTCTTAAATACAGATATCAAATGAAAGCAAGAGCAATAATTATACATATATTAGTTCTTACTACATCAACAATACTTTCTGGTTGTAGTACTGAATGGGAAGAGTTTCAACTAAAGAATGAAACTCCGTCATATTCATATAATTCTGAAGATATAAAGGCAGAAATAAAAGCAGGAATCGATGAGGTGAAAATCGAATTCCCCCATGAAATGACTGCCAGTATTTATCTCAATGATGTATTCATGAAAGAGATTGTAAATGAATACGAATGTACTCTTTACAATCTTGAACCGAATACAAAATACAATTTAAAAGTCACTTCCCTGAGAAACGAACAGATTGTTACAAAGTCATTCGATTTTACAACAAGATTTCCTTTCCTAAGTCTAATTGGATATAGAGAGTTTGATAAATATAACTATAGAGAAGATGAAGGCTTTGGAAAAATAAATCCATATTCTGATGGTGGTTTCATTGATTATACATATAAATACGTTCGCAGGACTGATGCACAAGACAAAGTGATTTGGCGAACAGCTATAACCGCTCACAATATATATATATCCGAAGACGGTCAGATATTGACTAGGAACTTTGATGCTGTTAGCAAACTGGATCCCCAAACAGGAAAGATTATCGCGACCTATAGTCCTTCAAAGAAAGATGTTGATATATTTGGTACATGTACGGATAGTAATGGAAATGTCATCATCGTTGGAGGATTAAACGGAAAAGGATATATAGGTTATTTCGATGCAAAAGGCAAGATTATCCATGAGGAGCAAACCAATCTTGCGACCTATCTTTTAGATGTTCAGACTAATGGCAGTAATGGATATGTGGCTATTGGAATATCTGGAAAAAAACTCGTAGCCGTTAGCATCAACAAATCAGGTAAAGCGACAAAGGCCAATAAATATCAGAACGATAATATAGATTCTGATAATGACACGTATTTCCTAGGATCAGTCAGAGACGACAAAGGGAATATCTATTTTATTGGAAATGAATGCGTTGGCCACAATCGAGCTGCAATAGTCAAAATTGACAATCAAGGAAATATTGTTTGGGTAAAAGGAATGCACGACACTGGATGGGATACATCCCCAACATATTTCTCTTTATTTGATACAAACAAAATATGTGCAGCCTATGAAGTAAGCGATTATTCCTATGGCAAAACACACATTGGAATTTTTGATTTAGACGGAAATAAACAGAAAGACATAAACATGTTGAATAATTACGACATTATATATGCGAAGCCGGAAAATGGAGATTGTACACAGTTCACTATCTTCGATAAATACGGAAGAATCTTATACATGGACTCAAACGGCTATCGTGAAGAAGAGTAACAATGTTCTTAATTTACTGATAAAATATTATAATACATATTTCATCAATACAGAAAAAAGCCCATCAAACTGATGGGCTTCTTTCATTTATAAACGTTATTTTTGTTTCGTTGATAAATTTACTTTGAGAACTCGAATCCGAGCTTCATGCCGCTGTAATTGCTTGCTATTGCTGAGATAGAGCTGAGGCTTGATGAAACTGCTGATGCGGAATTGACAAGCGTGAGGAGCTTGCTTGCATCGAATGTGAGACCCATGGTCGTGCCTGCAATGCTGACGTAAGCCGTTACCTGATTGCCCAGGGCGGTAGTGATGGTCAGCGTCTTCTTGTTGGAGTCAAAGGTATATGAACCTTTATAAGTCTTGCTGCCGATAGTATATTGGAGGCTGTTGTCCTTATTGAATACGAACTTACAAGCACCAGGCTTGATACCAACCTTCTGATAGTATGACTCAAGGGTTGCCTCCACCTTGCTTGACACGATAGATCCACCAGCCTTTGCAAGAAGGTTCTCGCTCTCGAACTGTACGCAAGGCTTCTGATAGTTCCATGTGCCAACGAGGAAGTTCTTGTTAGTAAGAATATCGCCAGCAAATACTGAGATGATATCACCGAGCACATTACCTGTGCTTGCTGCTGTTGAACCACCAGTTGAATTTGTAAGGATTGCGCCAAGGATGTCACCTGCGCCTACTGTTTGCTGAGAGTTGTCGGTTGTAGCAGTACCTGTAGTACCAAAGCCACAACTTGTTAAGAGTCCGCAGCAGAGAGCCACGGCAATGGAATAAGTTACTTTTTTCATATCGATATTTTTATGTGTTTAGAGTGAAGAATCTGAGTTTGTGATGTTCATTCTTAACTTTTCGTTCTTCGCTCTTCACTTTCTGTTTGCAAAGTTACGTCTTTTTTCGCAATTTCGTTCATTTTTATAGTTAAAATATGGATAAATCGGTGTTTTTCCATTTTCTTGTAATATCTTTGTAAGTTGAAACCAATAAAATGTATTATTCCATAAATGAAACTAATTAAAACACTCATTATTCTGCCAATCCTTATCCTTGCCTTCGTAGGCTGTAAGGACGATGACGAAGACACGCCTACACTCTCAGGAAAGAATGTTCTAGAACTCACCTTATCCTATGACATTAAGGTGAGCGAGACCTTGACTTTCGACGCCTCTGATAACTGGACGGTTTCGGATGTCAATAATGCCATGTTTTCGCTTTCAAAGACTTCTGGAGGTGCGGGAAAGAACAGTATCGTGGTTAAGGCAAAGAACTATAACTGCACAAATGAGGATGCACACTATTCGTTTACTATAACTTATGGTAATGGCCGGGGAACAAATGATATAAAGGTGAATATCACTCATGAGCCAGTATTCATAGTCGATTCTCTCAACTATGAGGCAAAAGCTCAGGGAGATATTATAGATGTGCATGTAAAGTCAAAGGCTTTGGCAGATCCGAAGAATGAGATCTATGTATATTTCGACTCAAGAAGCAACGCAGAGGAAATGGTTAAGAATGTTACAGATGATGAACATTCCAAATCGCAGGCAAAACGTGTGGATGGCAATATGCAATATCTTGGAACTGTTACCTCTACTCGTGCATCAAAATCAAGCGAAGAAGCCACATTCCATGTCGAGATTACACCTAACAACACTTCTAGTATTCGCCAGGGAGTGATTGTATTCTCTGTTGATAAAAACAAGGGGATGTTCTCTGACTGTATAATGATTACGCAGTTACCTGTCAATGCCTACCGCTCGCAGGATATGTCACAAGACGGTAAAGTTACGCAAATCCAAAAGCATAAACTCGGTAACGGAGTACCTATAGTTATCATGGGTGACGGATTCGTTGACCGTGACATCACTAGTGGCAAGTATCGCGCAGCAACCAACAAGGCTATCGATGGATTGTTCTCTCTGCACCCTATGAAGGCACTGAAAGATTACTTCGACGTATATGAGGTTAAGGCTGTGTCCTTCAATAACTATTTCACAGGCACTTCAAGCACGGCTTTCAGTTCGCGGTTTACCAGCTTTACCTCTACAGAGATAAAAGGTGATGATAGTAGGGCTACGGAGTATGCCAAAAAGGCAATAGATGAGAAGCGTCTTGACGATGCGATGATTATTGTTCTGCTTAATGATACTCGATATGCAGGAACTTGTGCTATGTACATGGATTCTAAGGAATCAGATATTCCAAATGGTAGCTCCATCGCATACGTTCCACTTATCGAGTCAGAGGAAGAGCAGATGAAGTTCTCTACTGTACTCTGTCACGAGGCTGTAGGGCATGGCTTCGCAAAGTTAGCCGATGAATATGACAATCTTATATACGAAAAGATATCAGACGATGAAAAGCAAGATTTCATTAGTCGTCAGAGATGTGGTGGCGCTAGGAATGTGGCATTCGATCCTGACGTCACGAAATCATACTGGGCTGACTTCGCCGCAGACAGCCGTTATAACTCGGAGAGATTAGGATGTTATGAAGGTGGTGCCACCTATGCCCTTGGCGTGTATCGTCCTACGGAGAACAGCATCATGAACGACAATATTGGAGGTTTCAACGTAGCAGGTCGTGTGATGATCTACAAGCGTTGTATGAAGATAGCTCTCGGTAAGAGTTGGAAGTTCAATTTAGCAGATTTCATCACCTTCGATCTAGAGAATGCTAAAGCATCATCAAACAAGCGCAATGCACCAGCTAAACGCTCTGACTCCTTCAGACCTCTTGTAGCTCCAAAGGTGATAATAAAGTAAACTACAAAAATAGTATATTCATAATTACTCAAGCCCCCATGTTCCGCAAGGAATATGGGGGCTTAAATGTGAAGACTCTATGCCTTAAGAAAGGACTCTAACTCATCTAGAAACTCTAGGAAATCTAGAATCACTAGAAATTCTAGAACATCTAGCTTATCTAGTTCAAACTAGCATCTCCAGCCCTTCCTGTTTCTCCAGTATTCCTCTCACCCACACACAAAAAAGAGCCTCAGAAATCTAATTCTGAAGCTCTCTGTTTTAAAAGGAGGCGGCTACCTACTCTCCCGCATTGCATTGCAGTACCATCGGCGCAAGCAGGCTTAACTTCTCTGTTCGGAATGGGAAGAGGTGGAACCCTGCCGCAATAACC
>Ga0326513_10003076_pt1 | contig 12161 bp, 10 predicted proteins | sample 2_2465_0518_D_FD_203654 | JGI IMG/M metagenome (GOLD analysis project Ga0326513, IMG submission 203654) | Bovine rumen microbial communities from UC Davis, California, United States - 2_2465_0518 | ecosystem: Host-associated > Mammals > Digestive system > Stomach > Rumen | place: USA... | reverse complement strand
ATAGTCTTAATATAACAGAACCCTCTCAGATATTTTGGGATGAACTGAAACAAATAGGAAACAACTACGACTTTATTGTAACACCAGCGTCAGGATATAACCCGAGTAGAGAGATTTTTGGTGATAATATTTGTTATTATTATGCAACTCCACAAGAGTGGTTGTCGCTTGTAAGAGGAGCGGACATGGTTGTAACCTCATCGTTTCATGGAGTTGTGTTTTCAATAATCTTCAATGTTAGGTTTTCTTATGTTCCATTGAGTGGTGAGATTGCTACGGCAAATAATAGAGTTACTGATTTACTCCATAATCTTCAAATGGATTTCGCAATTGTAGATAGTGGAAAAGACTATTCTAAGCTCTTGGGAATGGATTATCAATGGGAAAGAGTAAATAAAATGAAGGGTCAGCTTATCAAACAATCATGCGATTATCTTGACCGTGCTTTAAGCGAGGGATGAATAGAGCTCTTATGAAAGTAACACATGTGTTCTGGTCGTTAGGTTATGGTGGCATTGAAAGTATGCTGGTAAATATAGCTAATGAACAGTCTAAAATGGGAGCAAGCGTCTCAATTGTCATTATAAACGACTTTTGTGTAAAAGAATTGCTCTGTAGTCTAGCTGATCAGGTTCTGTTGGTTATGATTGGTCGTAGATCTGGTTCAAAGAGCCTTTCTTTTATTGGTAGATTTAATAAAGAATTAGATAAATTGCAACCCGATGTGATTCATTTGCATGATAGTACGCTCTATAATTTTCTCAACTCAAGTTGGCGAAAAAGTAAATCGTGTGTTGTTTGTAGCACACTACATGCCATGCCTGATGGAGTTGGTGGTGTGGCATGGTCTATAGGGCGTTTGGTACAGCATATGTTATTGCATCAAGGAGGAAATGTGATGAATTTAAACCGCGTTCAGCATGTGTTCTCAATTAGTTGTGCTGTAGCAAGAGCTTTAAAGGATGAATATGGAATTGCCTCAATAGTCGTGAAAAATGGTATATATACCGACAGATTCTTAAAACGTGAAAGGGTAATGGCTAAAGATGTGTTCAAAATAATACAAGTAGGAAGACTGGTAATAGAAGAGAAAGGACAGGATTTGTTAATTGAGGCAGTTGGGAAATTGAACACATTAGGCCTTAAATGCCATGTGGATTTTATAGGTGATGGTAAATCTCGAAATATGCTGGAGTCTTTATCAAAGAAACTGGGATTAACCGATTTAGTTTCTTTTTGTGGTATACAATCGCAAACTTATCTTATGGAACATCTTCGAGATTACGATCTTTTTGTACAACCTTCACGAAATGAAGGCTTTGGGCTTACTGTTGCAGAAGCGATGTCAGCCCAAGTCCCAGTGTTGGTGTCTTCTGGGCAAGGCCCTGAAGAGGTAACCGAAGGTGAACGTTATGGGTGGGTCTTCGAATCCGGTAATGTGGATAGTTTGGCTATGCGGATAAAACATATATATTTGCATTATGCTTTATGCTTAGAGAAAGTTGATGCTGCTCATGAGTATGTTTCAAAGAATTATGATGTTCGAATAACTGCGCGCAATTATCTGGATAGTTACCGAGACTAGTTTGACTTATGCTTTTGGGGATTCTTTTAGTCACTATTGTTCTGGCAATTCTTTCTCAAATAGAGGACGGCTTATACAATGATTTTTTCTTTGTAGTGGCGGTTTCTGTTCTGGTGCTTTTTTGTGGAATGCGCGATCCGTTCTTGTATCCGGATATGGGAAATTACTATGATTATTTTGTAGGAGATGTTGGTGATTTAGATGAAAACTTCGGTCTTGGATATTCTATACTAACCTACTCCTTCAATTTATTAACAGGCTCGTTCTTCTTATTTCTTCTTGTTATTTCTACATTTACAATTACTTCTTATACCATATTTATTAAGAAATATTCGCCTTATATCTGGCTTTCTTTGTTATTGTATTTGTTTATAAATTACTATCCGTCTTTTTTTCTTCTTAGACAATATCTTGCAATGGCCGTCTTTTTGTTTTCAATTAAATATATAATATGTAGGGATGCTCTAAAATTCGGTATTATTAGCATCGTTGCTATATCATTACATCTTTCTGCCGTTGTTGTTGTGCCTTTATACTTTTTGTATGGATTGTCTTTGACAACAAAAAATATGATATTGTTGGCTTTCGGCTCTCTTTTGTCGATTCTTTTTTTTATGAAATTTGCAGATATCGTTAATTTGTTTTCAGCATATTATGCACTTTATTTTGAATCTGAAAATGAAAGCGTAGCCTGGCAACGTGCTTTAATGAAGATTTATATAGCTATATTGTACGTATATGTTGTAGGGCGGAATTGTTATAATGAAGGTATTAACAGGGTTGTTTTTTATGCAAATTTACTCAATGTTATTATTTGTGTAGCAGCTATGAATATGAATGGTGTATTTCGTCTGAGAGAATATTTTGCTTTTGCTGATTTCATAGGTGTACCAATTATTATAGAAGAAATTACATATCAAAACAAATGGAAACAGTTCTTATTATATGGTATGGTTTTTATCTATATACTTCTCCTATTTGTTGCATTTTGTAGTTTTATATTTAGTGACAATATGAATAACGATTATCGTTTCTTCTGGAGTGGCGAGGATTATTGGATGTTAAAATAGCTATTTTATGTGTGGTATTTACGGTTCGACAATAAAATATAATGATAAAGTCATCAAAGATAAGCTATTAAGAGTTGTATTCCGAGGACCTGATAATGTGTCATTTAAGAGATATAATTCTGATGGTAATAGTGTTATATTGGGTCATAATAGACTTTCTATAATAGATTTGGATGCGCGTTCAAATCAACCATTTGATTACAATGATTCTTTGAGTATTGTATTTAATGGTGAAATATACAATTATAGGGCGTTAAGTAAAGATCATCTCAATGATGTTAAACTAAAGACAAATAGTGATACCGAGGTGATATGTGCTATGTATGAGAAATATGGGGTCAGCTGTGTGAAGTTCTTTAATGGCATGTTTTCTTTTGTTATTCTTGACAAAAAGGCAAAGATCTTATATGGGGCCAGAGATAGACTTGGCAAAAAGCCCTTTTATTATTATCAATCAGACAAAGGATTTGAATTTTCTTCGCAGTTATCCCAAATACAGGTTGGCAATGACTTTACCATTAATTCTCAAGCTCGTCTTTTCTTCCTTATAAATGGTTGTATACCAGATCCATTGAGCATATATAATGAGGTTAAAAAATTAAGTCCTGGTCATTATTTTGTTTACAATTTAGAAGTGAAAGAATTTAAGGACTATGAATACTGGAATCTGTTTTGTAATTCAAATCAGTTTGATTGTCCAAAGACTTATAAAGAGGCCAAAGAAAAAGTTAAAGAACTACTTGATGATGCAGTTTCTATTCGTTTGAACTCTGATGTACCTTTAGGTGCTTTTTTGTCAGGGGGAATAGATTCTTCTTTGATTTCTGCTATAGCTCTAAAAAAGAGACCGGAATTAGTCTTGTATAATATAGGTTTTAAAGAAAAGAAATATGATGAATCCTTATATGCTCAGATTATTGCTAATTCTTTAAATGCAGAATTGGAGACAACATATTGCGATACGGAAGAAATGTTTGACATGCTGTCTAACTACTGCTATTATTGGGATGAACCTTTTGCAGATGTAAGTCTCATACCAACAAGTTTAGTTTGTAAGAAAGCTCGTGAGCATGTAACGGTAGTACTTGGTGGAGATGGTGGTGATGAGAGCTTTTATGGATATAATTCATATCGTAGTTTTGTTTTAATGCATCAGGCTTATCGTTTTCCACGAATAGTAAAAGTGGCATATCACTTGTTTAAGCCTATCAATTCATTGAGACGATTCACAAATAGAATGAGATTTAATGACGAATATGAAGCTGTGTTGTCGGGTAGTCGTCAATATTATGGTGCAGAGCGATATAGTGATATTGCTGTTATGAAAACTGCACCTCATTCAGAACTATTAAATCCCATGAGGGGGAAATATTCAATTTCTGACTATATGATAGCTACTTATCTAAATGATGATATAAATACTAAAGCTGATAGGGCTGCAATGAGATTTAGTCTTGAATTAAGAAGTCCGCTGATGGATTATCGTTTAATTGAATTTAGTCGTTTATTGCCATATGATTATTTGTGGGACCGTAAATTAGGTGGGAAACGAATTCTGAAAGACATTTTGTCAGAGTATGTTCCTTTCAAGTTGTTTATGCGTAAAAAAATGGGGTTTAGTGCACCTGTAGAAAAATGGCTTAGAGGAGAACTAAGAGATTCTTTTATGGAGAGTCTTTCCTATGATAATGTCAATGCATATATCCCTGAATTGGATCCTGCAAAAATAGGTGTCTTATGTAAAGACTTCTTGAATGGCAAAGATGTTTTGCCAAATAGTTTGTGGACAGTATATTCTTATATTCAATGGATAAAATCTGTGTCATAATAGAATGAAGATACTAATTATTCATTACCGATATTACATTACTGGTGGCCCTGAAAGATACTTGTTTAATTTGAAACGAGCACTTGAAGATAGGGGACATCAGGTGATTGTTTTTTCAAGGAAGTTATTCCAGAATGAAGATAATGAATACAAAGATTATTGGGTAGATAATATTGGGAAATCAAATTCTATATATTATGCAGATACAAAAAAGACAATAGGAACTTATTGCGATATGCTTTTTCGAGAGTTTTATTCTCTAAAGTGTAAAAAAGCAGTAAAGAGATTGATTCGGGATACACATCCAGATATTTGTTATTTAATGGTTTATAAAGGTGTCTTCTCTCCTAGTGTCATTAATGCATGTAAGGAAATGAATTTGCCTGTTGTTAATAGGATATCTGACTATAATCCGATGTGTGGCGCATGTTCTTTATATAGAGATGGCCATTTTTGTAAGGATTGTTTTAGAGATAATGATTGGAGTTGTTTGAAGCACCGATGTGTAAAAAATAGTTTCTATTTATCAACAGCTAGATATTTATCCATGCGTCTGCATTCATGGATGAGGGTAAACGATAAGATCTCTGCATTTGTATGTACGAATGGGTTTATGAAACAGATGCTTCTGGAGAGAGGTTTGGCCAAAGAAAATAAAATACATGTAATCCCTACTTTTTTTCATGAGACAGAAAAACTAACTAGTGTCAGCAAAGCTTTTCCTGATTTTGAGAATGGATTACGTTTGCTTTATATCGGTAACATAGACGAATCGAAGGGTATATACGATTTGCTAAATGCACTCAAAGTATTAGTGAAAAAACATCAGAATCTTCATTTAGATATTGTTGGAGGATTACATGGTGAAGAAAATTCAAAAATGGAGTCATTTATAAAGTTGTGGGGATTGACGAATTATATAACCTTTCAACCATTTAAACATGATGGGGATGTGTTTGACTATTATCTTAATACACATGTGACAATTATACCTGCACGATGGTCTGAAAATCTACCAAACACGTTGATTGAGTCTTTGTATTTCCACCGACCTGTTATTGTCCCTAATAGTGGCTCCTTCCAATTTACAACGGACGAAAGTGTTGCTTTTAGATATAAATCACAATCAGTTGATGCTTTGATAAAGATACTAATGGATATAGTTGCTAATCCTGAAAAGTTGAGATTGAAATCTGATAATTGCGCTTGTTTTTTCCAGCAACATTTTTCAGAAGAAGGACATCTGAATGAATTAATAAACTTATTTAAACGAACCATCGAGAATGAGGATATTTGAAATAGGTACAGGTTATACTTCCATCCCAGCCAGAATGGGGGCTGCTACGGAGATCGTTGTAGAGGAACTTACACGTTCAATGATAGGGTTGGGATATGACGCTACAATTCTAGACATAAAGGACAGAAAACGATCTCAGACAGATTTGCCTATTATTGAAGTTTATATGCCTCAGTTTTTTTCAACAAGGAATGTGGTCAAGTTAGGTCTCGTCCACAAGTTGAAAAGGGTTTTGTATTCTATATCATTGAGTATAAAATTAAAGAATCTTATAAAAAGGCTTCCTGCAGATACTGATTATTTCCTTCATTTCCACAATCAATATAATTTGTTTTTCTTCTATTTGCTAGTCCCAAAGAATTTGATTAAACGATGCAAGGTTGGATATACAGTACATAGTCATATTTGGTTCGGAGAGTGGAATACAATAAAAAGAAAAGTGCTCGTTAGTAATTTCCAAGAAATCTATTGCTGCAAACATGCTGATAAGGTTTTTGTTTTAAATGAAGTTGTTGCTCGAATGCTTACTGATTATTGTAATGTTCCAAGCAGAAATATAAAGTTGGTGATCAATGGTGTAAATGTCAATACTTATAACGAAAATTCTGCTGATTTAATTAGAATAAAAGAGATAAAAAAGAAGTATAACCTCGAAAATAAAAAAATAGCACTGCAAGTAGGGTCAGTCTGTGAAAGGAAGAACCAACTGGGAACATTATTATTGTTGACTCCTGTTATGCGTAATTATGAAGATATAGCTTTTGCTTATGCCGGTGGTATTATTGATATGGAATACCAGCAAAGGATAATAAGCTATGCGCGTGAAAATAGTATAGAAGATAGAGTTGTTTACTTGGGAGAAATTTCTCCTGGTGAAGAATTAAATATTATGTATACTATGTCCGATGTGTGCTTTATGAATTCACGTTCTGAGGCCTTTGCATTGGTGATTGCCGAAGCATTGTCCATTCCGCGGCCAATTTTTATAAATGAGGAAATCATGAATAGTTTGCCTTTCTTGTTGGATCATGAGGGCGATGGCATTATAAGGATACGGGATTCTTTTGAGAAGGACATTATAAACCTCTTCAAAGATAGTGTTTTTTTTAATAAAATGAAAGTAAGTGGACGAAGCTTTATTGTTAATGAATATAGTTGGGATAAAGCCGCCATAGATTATCTAAATACGATTAAGAGCTTATGGGAGCAATAAAAAGATTAAGGAGTATTGTCCTGTTAAAAATTGCAAGAAATGTATCCATACCTAACATGGTTAGGTTGTACCTTGTAAAGTGGGGTGGTGTACGGATTTCTGATGTGCATAATTCTTATATTGGTGATTGCGTTGTTTTTGATACATTATTTCCAGAGCAGATAACAATTGGTAATCATGTGCATATTACTTCTGGTTGTAAAATATTGACTCATTCACTTGAAACTTCGAAACCTGGTATTAGCTGGAAAAAAACAAAAGTAATTATAGAAGACGATTGTTTTATTGGTACTAATTCTGTCATCTGCAATAATGTAGTTATAGGTAAGAATAGTATCATTGGTGCAGGCAGTATTGTGACGAAAAGTGTTCCGCCAAATGAAATATGGGCGGGTAATCCTGCTAAATTTGTAAAGAATAGAACGATTTAAATAGATTTTTAATAATTATGATGAAGAAAATTTATATTGCTGGATGCGGTGGTATGCTGGGAGAGGCATTCTACCAACAATTTAAAGATGAGTATATTATTAAATGTACTGATAAAGATGTGAATTCTGAGTGGTTGTCCTTTCTAGACTTTCGAGATTATGATGCATATCGAAAAGATGTTGAAGAGTTTCATCCAGATTACTTATTTCACTTAGGAGCGTATACAGACTTGGAGTGGTGTGAGCAGAATGCAGATGAGGTGTATTTGACGAATACACTATGTGTGGAGAATGCTGTATATATTGCAAATTCATTAGATATTCCTCTACTGTATATTAGTACAGCTGGTATTTTCGATGGAAAAAAGAATCTCTATGATGATTGGGATCAACCCAATCCCCTTGGTGTTTATGCACGCTCAAAATATATGGGTGAGCGCTTTGTTGTTGAAAACGCAAGACGCTATTTGGTTTGTCGTGCAGGTTGGATGATGGGAGCTGGTCCAGAAAAAGATAAAAAGTTCATCCAGAAAATAATGAAGCAAATAAAGGATGGGAAGAAGGAACTTTATGTAGTTGATGACAAGGATGGCACTCCCACTTATACTCAAGATTTTGCAAAGACAGTAAAGAACCTCATTAAGAAGGAATATTGGGGACTTTATAATTGTGTGTGTGGTGGTCAAACCTCAAGATTTGAGGTTTGCCAGGAATTATTAAAGGTACTTCATTTGGAAAATGCTGTCAAGATAAATCCCGTTAGTTCTGATTATTTTGCCAAAGAATATTTTGCTGAGCGTCCTGACTGTGAGCGATTATGGACGAGAAAGTTAAATATTCGTGGTGTAAATGCCATGCGTGACTGGCGAATATCTTTGAAAGATTATATTGACAATTATTATAAGGGATATCTCGATTTATAAAATGGGTATAAAAAATTGTGAGCTGAGAGTTTCTATAATAGGGACAAATGGAATACCTGCTTGTTATGGAGGCTTTGAAACATTAGCAGAGAATCTTTCAAAGCATTTGGACTCCCAAGTGAATCTTACAATCTTTTGTTCTAAGTTACAAAAGAAATATCATTATTTACCGGGTGAGAGATATGGTAATACAACGCTTGTGTATTCAAGATGGGAGGCGAATGGTTTTCAGTCTGTTATATATGATTGCGAATCACTAATACGTTCATCAATTAAAGATGATGTCATTATTTATCTGGGGCCAGTTTCTGGTTTTTTGATTCCTCTTTTAAGGTTTCTTGGTTGTAAAAAAAATATAATTGTTAATCATGGCGGCCTTAATGAGTGGGAGAGGGAGAAAATGTCCTTTTTTGAAAGAAAATTAATGAAATTTGGTGCTAAATGTGCAGCAAGGTATTCTTCGACAAATATCGTTGATAATAAATTATATCGTGATAGTATAAAAAAGTTGTTTGGGGCAGATTCCATTGTAATACGCTATGGAGGGAATCATGTAAAAAAGACAAATATTGATAATGAATTATTGGCAAAATATCCTTTCTTAAATCATAATTACGCGGTGAGCGTGTCCAGAGCACAGATAGACAACAATCTTCATATATTGTTAGAAGCTTATTCAAATATGCCGCAACATACATTGGTACTTATCTCTAATTGGAATATTTCAGATTATGGAAGGAAATTGAAGTCTCAATATGGCCACAAATATTCAAATATCATCATACTTGATGCTATCTACAATCAAAGAGAGATAAATGCTATTAGGGGAAATGCAGAGTTCTATATTCATAGCCATTCTCGTTGTGGTACAGCTCCATCACTTTGTGAGGCTATGTTTTTGGGACTTGCTATTGTTTCTTATGATGTTCCTGTAAACCATGAGACTACACAAGAAAATGCACTTTTTTTTAAAGATGTTAATTCTTTGATGAATGTGGTAAATAATCTAACTCCAGAAAAAGTTATGGAATTGGCATATGCATCAAGCCAAATAGCTGCGAAAGAGTATAATTGGAAACACATTGCAGATCAATATCTCGAATGCATAAATAATTGGGGATATCGACGTCAATCAAAATAATATATGATAGTTAATCGTATTCCATTATTATATTAGTTAATGTATGCTTATGGATAAGGATAAAATTAAACAACAAGAATGCTCTAATGATGGGCAGAGTATCTTTTTATATTTCATTCCTATGGTTGGAGTTTATGCTGCTTATGGCCTTTCTGCCTATTATACGACATTGGTGACGAATCCATATTTGTCGTATTCTAATGAGGTGGACATGCCCGTTGCGCTACTTACACGAGATCAAATTAAGTATATGAGAGGAAGTTTGTTGAAGTTAGAGCACGTTACTAATTTATATTATCATTTTCATATGCGATTGGTCATAGGAGATTCTGGATATGAAAAATGGCTAAAACGAACATTCCCACTGTTTGTGTGTAACGATGGTCTAAAATGATGAATATGGATAATAAACTGATAGGGATCTTGGTCTTTGCTGTTGCACTGGTCACGTCTTTTTGGTTTTTTCCCCGTGCCCTTAAGTTTTCCTGGCGGCATGATATTCTGGATGCTCCAGATGTAAGGAAACTTCAACGCAGGCCAGTTCCTGTGTTTGGTGGCATTGTGGTTTTTTCGGGTATCTTAGCAGGAATGATCGTGCTTCAATTGTTTATACCAAGTGATATATTGATGTGGGGTGTTGTGGCTATGAGTGTCATGCTGGTGATAGGTTTCTGTGATGATGTAAGAGGGCTACCAGCCTTTACCAGACTAATCGTAGAGATTTTATTAATAGGTGGTTTTATCTACTTTTCTGGTATTTTTATTGACGATTTCCATGGTTTATGGGGAATTCATGATATCCCGAAGGAAATTGGAGTGCCGCTATCGATATTTGTAGGTGTCGGTCTTGTTAATGCAATTAATATGATTGATGGTGTGGATGGCTATTCAAGTGGTTATGTCATGATGGCTTGTTTCTGTTTAGCCGGTGTGTTTTGGTCGGTATGGGACATTAAAATGGTTTGCGTAGCCTTGATATTAATTGGAGCCATAATACCTTTCTTCTTACATAATGTTTTTGGTGAAAGATCGCGAATGTTTATTGGCGATAGTGGAACGATGATGTTAGGTATGTTGCTTGTTGTCATGGCATTCTATTCATTGTCGAGTACAAGTAGCCTAGAAAGATTAGAAGATGATGGCATTTGTGTTATCGCATTTTTGATAGCTGTGGGATCTATCCCCGTATTTGATACTCTACGTGTGATGACGATGAGAATGACAAGGGGAAGATCTCCTTTTAAGGCAGACATGACGCATCTGCATCATCTGTTCATTGATATGAAGTTCTCACACCTTGGAGCTTCATTAGCGATCCTAGCAACAAATGCTGTCATAGTGCTAGCATGGCTACTCTCATGGAAACTAGGAGCCTCGTTTGAAATGCAGTTGTATGTTGTGATATGTTTAGGAATATTGGTAACTTTTGTATTCTACCATCTGATGCGTTTACAACAATTTGGTGGCGAACTGGATGAAGAAGGTTATCCGCAAGGTACAAAATTATGGAAATTGATGTGTCGTTTTGGAGAATGGACGCATAAAGAAGATAAAAGATCTTGGAGACTTATGAAAGTATTTATGGATGGTCCTATGTTAGGACGAGGTTTATGGTTGTTGTTGTGTTTGGTACTCTGTGCCTGTGAGAAGCATATTGAGATTGATTATCATAATGCCGTGCCAAGATACGCTTTAGAGGGTTGGTTGACTCACAATGAAACGATTGTGCATGTCTGCCTGACGCGAGAGATGAGCGACACTACGAATGTGAGTAATATCTCCAATGCGATCGTTACTTTGACAGATGATGATGGACATGTGAAAACTATTCCGTATAACCCAGAGATGGTCAATGGTGGTTATTATACATTGGACTTTGGTGGTGAGGTGGGGCATACTTATCGATTGGATGTAGCTGTAGATGACCAGCATTTCTCATCAACCTCAACAATGTATAGTACACCAGTGCTGTGGGATTTTCGTGTGGTGTATCGCACGATGATGTCAGAGCGTTATCTTTTTGGTGATGTTCAGATACAAGATATTCCTAATGAGGTGAACTATTATTATATTCATGTGTTTAGGAATGGTATTCCGTATCGTTCTGCTGTCATAAAGGACGATACAAATCCTGGTGGTATACTGCAGCAACTATTTGCTTTTAATCGTGTGGGTAGCACAGACTGGGATGTACTGTGTGAAGGCGATACTCTATCAGTTGAAGTAAGAACAATAGATGAACGTTCTTATAATTATCTATATGCAGTGATACAGATGGATAATACAGGCACGAATCCTCCAGATAACTTCACGGGTGGTTGTTTAGGCTATTTCAGCGCTTTCAGTAATGTGTCGTTTGGTATGATATTCCATATTGATAACGTAATAGAAGATGAATAGAAAAAGCCTCCCAAACTCGGGAGGCTTTTTTATTTGTTCTCGGCATCGATGGCCTTGATCTTGTCGCGAACAAGGTTCATCTCATCCTTTAATTTCTGAACTTTGCGGTTCATTTCGTCTATCAGACTATTGCCCTTTTTAGAGGAAGCATTCAGGAAGCCCAGGTTGTTTTCGTAGGTCTGAATCTCCTGCTTCAGGTTCTCGTACTGACGGAACAAGCGTGCACGCTCGTTGTCAAGGGCATTTTCGCCTCGCTCAGCCACTTGTTTCAGA
>Ga0326513_10003074_pt1 | contig 12169 bp, 15 predicted proteins | sample 2_2465_0518_D_FD_203654 | JGI IMG/M metagenome (GOLD analysis project Ga0326513, IMG submission 203654) | Bovine rumen microbial communities from UC Davis, California, United States - 2_2465_0518 | ecosystem: Host-associated > Mammals > Digestive system > Stomach > Rumen | place: USA... | reverse complement strand
CCACGTACGATCTGCGCGGGGTGCGCTGTTGGCGCAGCGCGTGCCAGGAGGAATCCACACATAATGAGAAACCACCAACAGAATAACATACGAGATCAGAAAACGCAAGCCAACTGAAAAACCTATTGCAACGCACGGGGCGCAATGATATGATGAAACCAAAACGCACAAGGGGGTGCAGGATGGCAAGAAAAAAGAAAGCTACATATGAAATGCACGGCATAGACATGCGCGGCGGCGCATTTGAGAACATGAGCAAAGAGCAGCTGGCACAGCTGGCGGCGCATGAAGCAAAGATAGCAAACCAGCGCATGCGGCGATTAGAGCAGGCTGGCTATGGCGGCACAAACCCAACCAGCGCAGCATATCGTGTGGTTAAATCGGATATTTCCCGCTGGTTTCCCGACAAGCAGAAGTTTTCCGAAAGCGCAAACGTTTATCAGAAAATGAGAACAAGCACAATCAAAGCAATCTTGCGTGATTTTGAGTATTACAAAACACTTAAAACGGCGACCGTATCCGGCACGAAAGCCGTGATGCGCAAGCGCCGCAAAGCGTTTCAAGACAAGACCGGGCAACTGTTTGATTCCGATGAGCAGTTTGAACGTTTCTGGAAATCCGGCGTTGGTAAATTCCTGTTTGGCATATTCGGATCAGAGCCAGCCATTGACATGCTGAGCGCCAGTAAGAAAGACATGGACGATCTGATTGATGAGATTGCCAAATTCAAAGAGAACGACGGCGGGGACAAGGACAACGCTGACGAACTGGCAAAGAAGCTGGGGTTTAAGAATCTGGAAGATGCCCGCAAGAAAGCCGACAAGCAGAAAGCAAAGCAGAAAGAAGAGGAAGAGAAGAAAGCCAAAGAGAAAGAAAAGAAGAAAGCGAAAAAGCCCGCGCAGAAGAAAAAACGCGGCGTTGGCGCGGCAAGCCTGCGGCGTGCTGCCGATACCATGCGCAGGCAGAAAGGAAAACGGAAATGACAAGCACAGTGCTGCCGGATCGGCACTATTTCAAAGACTATGATTTTTCTGAGCTTTTCACAGGGCGCGTGCGCAAGATCAAGCACAGCCGCAAAGAATGGTATGTTGACGCATGGGCATCTTTCGATACAGAAACCACGGCAGATGCCCGTGCGGGTTTTATCGTGATGTGGACAAGCACGATCTGCTACAAGGGGCGCGCGGTGACATGTTGGGGGCGCACGGCAGATGACGCGATCAGCTATTTTGACACGCTGGCTGATCTGCTGCGGCTGTCGGAGCGCACCCGCCTGCCCGTGTACGTACACAATTATTCGTATGATTATGTTTTCCTACGAAACTTCCTAATTGATTCGTTCGGCACGCCCGTGCGGGCGCTGGCGGTAAAGACACACCGCTATATTTCCATGATCTTTGCAAACGGCATTGAATTTAAGGATTCATACATTCTGGCGCAGTGCAGCCTTGAAAAGTGGGGCAAGGATCTGGGCGCGTCTGTGCAGAAAGCATCAGGCACATGGGACTACACAAAGCGCCGCACGCCAGAAACGCCATTGACGCCAGAGGAAATCAACTATGCGTGCGCAGACGCTGAAACGCTGGTGGCCTGCCTGCAGCTGAAAGCGGCGCAGGGCGGCTACGGGGTGGGCAACATTCCATTGACCGCAACAGGCTATTCCAGAGACGCAGCACGCAACGCGGCGTTTGAAACAGACTGGAAAGAACGAGTGCATGCGCTGGACATGCCGTTTGAAGTCTATGATAGATGCTCCCGCACGTTTCAGGGCGGTATTACGCACGGCAACCGCTGGCACGTAGGATCTGTGCTGCATGATATAGACAGCTACGATTTTGCCAGCAGTTATCCTTTTGTAATGTGTACGGAAAAGTTTCCGGCATCCGCATGGGTGCGTGCTTCATATACACTTGACGGTATCCAGCACGATGCTGGTGACTATGGTTTTATCTTTGATCTGGTGCTGATCGACTGCCGGATAAAGCCTAACAGACCGATGCCGCCGATAGCGCAGAGCAAATGCACCAGATACACCAACACCGCAAAGTTTGACAATGGAAAGTTACTGTCTGCTGATCTGGTGCAGATCCCTGTCAACGAGATTGATTTACAGATTTATCTTGACAATTATGATTATAGCGGCATCATCTACGGTCTGGAAACAGAAAAAGGATTTGCACGCGGGGAAGTCTACACATGCCGCAAGGACTATCTGCCGCAGTGGTTTACAAACACGATCCAGAAGTATTTCTATGACAAGACATGCAAAAAGGATTCAGACGCGCAGCAGTACCAGTATGCCAAAAGCCTTTTAAACAGCCAATATGGCATGTGCGCGCAGCGCCCCGTGCGGGATGATATTATTGAAGAATTTGGTGCGGTGGACGATGAAAACAAGAGATGGCATATTGACAAGAAACCAGATCCGGCGGCAGAACTGGCAAAATATTATCGGAAGTACAATTATTTTTTACCTTACCAATGGGGCATGTATGTGACCAGCTATGCCAGGCGAAACCTGTATGAACTGGGCGCATGCTGTGCTGACTGGATCTATTGCGACACGGACAGTGTAAAGGGGCGTGGCTGGGATCTGGCGGCAGTTTCTTCCTATAATGAAAGAGCGCTGGCGAAACTGGCGGCGCGCGGCATCCAGCCTGTGACATACAAGGGGCGCGCTTATTCCATGGGCGTGGCTGAACACGATGCCACATATATGGAATTCATAACACTGGGCGCAAAGAGATACGCCTACCGTGATGCCGCAGATGGCCAGCTGCACATAACGGTGGCAGGCGTGCCGAAACGGGGCGTTGAAGTGCTGCACGATGATATTTATAAATTCGCGCGCGGTCTGGTCTTTCACGATACTGGCAAACTTGTGCCGGAGTATCACACCGTAGATCAGATCCAGCAGATCAATGTTGACGGGTGCGCAGTGCGCGTGGGCAGTTGGGTGAATCTTGTGCCTGCTGATTATCTGCTGGACATGACCGACAGATTTGACGCGCTGCTGGACACGGTGATTGACTGGGAAAAAGATTTTTCAGAAACCTGAAAAACCGCTTGAAATCATCCGGCGGTCTGTTATAATGAAACCGTGGGCGGCATCGCCTGTTGAATATGGGAAAACAAGAAAGGGCAAACAGATGACAAAAAGAGAATTGAAAGACATGATCCGGTATCAGTTTGATGCGCAACTGGGCTTTATGCCATTATTGAAAGATATTCATTTGCTGGAATCCTCTGGCGATGGTTCATATGTGCGGTTTCGGATTTCTGTATATGAATATGTATTCCGAGGAAGAGAAAAGATCAAAGATGGTGATTTCCTGATAGCAGACATTTATAGTGTTAGCGGGCACGATGAAATGAAACTGTAAAAGGGCTTTAAAAGAAATGAGCCGAAACGGGCGGCACTGCCGTCCGTCACGCGCGGGGAGCGCGCCGCGCGTCTGATGATGGCAGCGCAGAAAGGGAAAACACACAATGGCAATGAAAACGTGGCGCATCCGTGGAAATTTCCACACGCCGCACGGTGATCTGACGCAGTGGGAATACGTTCCCGCTGATCTGATCAAAGATGGTGGCATCAGGTATCTGGTACACCTCCGGACAGATGGCGGCAAAGGCTGGCAGCTGACTGAGTACATCACGGGGCTGAAAGTCTGCAACATGGATCGGAAAGCAGACGCACGCGCCAAAGCGCACGAACTGCACGACACCGTGGCACGGATCGTGCAGCAGATGTGGGACGATGAAGCGCACGGCATGCGCTTGCACGCACCTGTTTTCACGGAAGTGGCAAACGGCATGAGCGATGAAGAGTATCAGGCGCTATTGTCTGGCACATTCGGAAAGGTGGCGCAGTGATAACTAAAGAAGACATGCTGTGGCAGCTGACGCATGAACTGCGTAAAATGGCTGATGCCAGTGATGACACAATGATTTTTTATTATGAGACGGAACAAGCGCGATACATGGCAGGTAGTGGGGATCTGGACAAATACAAAGAAATAATGAGCCGTTTTCTTGATGAAGCGGAGATCATGGAAAGGCGCAAGCATGAAGCTGCATATTGAACTGCGTGACGGCACGCACAAGAATTTTTCGGACATCGCGCACGCGCGCTACAACCCGCAGCGCGGTATCCTGATCGTTCGGCACTATGACGCACCCGACACACTGGCGTGCCCGCAGATCTACAAAGTAAACGTGGAATCTGTGCAGGCAATCACGCTTGACATTGAAGAGCGCAACGCAAACCAGCGCTGACATAAATGCTGTGCTAACGGCTACGGGCAGAAAGGGCAAACACTATGGCATATCAGAGAAAGACGCAGGATGGACAGAAGCAGGCGCAGGAGCGCACGCCGCTGGTGGTGACTGAGTGCAAGGTAGCGCGCGCACACCGCTGGGACGATGGCAGTGAGACATTTGATCTGGTGCTGAACGGTATCACGATCTATGGATGCCGTTTCGCTAATGGCAAGAACGGCACTTTTGTTTCGTTCCCGGCACGCAAGGGGAAAGACGGCAAGTATTATTCCCACGTTTATGCGGTGCTGGATGAAGCGACCATCGAGAGCATCGGCAAGCAGTTTGACGAACTGCTTGACAAATAACAATTGAATAACAGGCGCGTGCGCTGCGGTATCTTTCCCGTTGACGGCGGCAAAGATTCGGAGACGGAAACGGCTGCATAAATCTGAGGAAATGCAGAGAGGGGCGCACAATGGCGGCAGGCTTGATGCCTGCCGCTTTTTTGTGTATTATGAAAAGAAGAAAGGGGCAGAACATGGACAAAAATGCATATCTTGAAAATGGTTATATCAACATGCCATACGTGGCAAAGCGCAGCCACGGCATGCGCGTGTGGCTGATCGGCGGGCGCGGCATCGGTAAAACGTATGGCGCACTGCAATATGGTCTGCAGCTGGGCAAGCCGTTTCTGTATCTGCGGCGAACGAAAGAGCAGATCAAAGACATGACAAAAGAATATTTCAATCCTTTTAAAAGCCTTGCGCCGCAATGGTTTATCAGTGTGGAAAGCATCGGAAAAGCAGAGGGCAGATTTTACACGGGCGATCCGGATGACAAGGAAAGCCAGGTGACGCGCGGGCTGATGCTGGCACTGTCCGGCATCGCATCACTGCGCGGCTTTGATCTCTCTGATTATGATCTGGGCGTATTTGATGAAGCGATACCAGAGCCACACGAACAGCAAAAGCGCGGGGAAGGGCTGGCACTGATGAACGCGCTGGAAACCATAAACCGCAACCGTGAAAGGCAGGGGCGCAAGCGCTTTCAGATGTTTTTGCTGGCAAACAGCAACACACTGAACAGTCGCATTTTGGCTGAAACAGGTGACAGTAGCATCATACAACGGATGATGCAGGCGGGGCGCACATACTATGACACGCCCGCATGCACAATCTGGATATTCGATGATTCACCCGTAACAGAATGGAAACGCACGCAGGATCTGTACGCAGGCCAGCGCGGGCGATTTGCTGACATGGCCTTAAACAATCAGTTTGCAGAGGATACCAGCCAGATCCACGCGGCTGATCTGCGCCAGTACAAAGCGCGTGCGGTACTAGGTGACATGGTAGTATGGCGCGACAGGCACACGGGCAATCACTATCACATAACCAGCGCAGATGACGCGCCAGCAGGCGCACTGAACGGTGTGCGCACGTTTACGGATGATGTGCGCGGGCGCAGAGAGTGCAAGAACGCTTTGCCGTTCCTGCAACTGGCGTACACGCAAAACAGGGTGACATTTTCAGAGTACGCGCTAAAGTTTACTTTTCAAGATTTCATCTATTGACAAAAATTCTGTTTCGTGGTAATAAGATGATAACGGGGCGCATGCCGATACGCACGGCTGATATGAGAGCCACGGCAAGCAGGGCGCTGCAAAGGTGCGCCCCGTTATTTAATCGGAAAGGGGGGCACGCCATGCAGGATGTTGTGCAGCTGATCTCAACCGTTGGTTTCCCTATAGCCGCCTGTCTGGGCATGGGGTGGTATATCTCCAAAACGCAGGAAAACTTGCGGCGGGTGGTTGAAGAAAACACGAAAGCCGTTTTACTTTTGACAGAAAGACTGAACAAAGAAAGGACACAGGACGATGCAGATTGATGATGTGTTGAAGCTGATCAACGCAGGATTTACGGCAGATGAAGTGCGTGCCATGAGCGCAGGTGCTGATGCCGTACCAGATCCGGCAGAACAGCCGGAAGAAAATCAGAGTGCTGACGCTGCGCCCGTGGCTGATGAAGCGCCACAGGAAGAGCCAGAGAAAGCGCCTGAACAGGTGCAGTTTATGACGGCAGAAGATGTGCGCAGGATCGTGCGCGCACAGCTGAAAGCCGCAGAGCAGGCAGCAAACGCCCGCACTGCGGACAGGGGCGGCAACGAAAAGCCGTTGACCGCTGATGATGTGATCAGGGAACTGACCAAAAGACTGTAAAGAGAGGGGGACAAAATGAGCGTCAATAACATGGATTTTGAGCAGAGCGCGGCGCTGCTGGCTGCTGTCGCATCGCAGGCAACTGGGCAGACGGTCGCGGCTGCCGTGGACACCACCGATTTTGTGTCGCAGGCAAACACCGTGCAGCGCACTGGTTATGATCGGATGACAACTGCCATTTCACAGGTGCTTTCCTACACGATCTATAGCGCCCGTGAATATCTGGGAAGTCTGCGCGGCATGCGCGTGGACGGCCGCAAGTGGGGCGGTATCGTCAGAAAAATCAACTACATCGACATGCCGCTGGTTGACGATGAAGTTTATTCCACTTCCACCGATGCCACGCTGGCAAACTACAGATTCAGAAAAGAAAACGCGATTCAGACCAATTTCTATGGGGACACTGGTTTTGAGCAGTATACCATGTTCTATAAGAACCAGTTGGATCAGGCTTTTACCGGGCCGGATGAGTTTGGTACTTACATGAGCGGTCTGCTGACCAAAATCAATAGCCAGTTGGAGCAGACTTTTGAGAACACCGGCAGACTGGTGCTGTGCAATCTGGCTGCGGCAAAGTCTGTGGCAGATCCTAACAGCGTGATCCACCTGCTGACGGAATACAACACGGAAACGGGGCAGACGCTGACCGCCACCACCGTGATGCAGCCCGCCAACTATGAACCGTTTATGAAATGGGTAGCGGCGCGCATCGAAACGATCAAAGATCTGCTGAAAGTGCGCGGCACGAGATGGCACGTGAACCCTACCACGGCAACGCCCGTGGGCGGCTATATCCAGCGCCACACGCCGTCTGACCGTCTGAAGATCTATCTGAACAGCGGCGTGCTGAACAACATCCAGGCGCGTGTGCTGACTGGCCTGTATAATAAAGAAGATTTCAAAATGGCTGATACGGAAGCTGTGCCGTTCTGGCAGTCTCCTGACGCGCCTGCGCAGATCATCTACAAGCCGAACTATATCAATTCGGCTGGTGAAGTGGCTGAGCCTGAAAACGCTGTGACCATGAATGGCGTGTTTGGCATCATGTTTGATGAAGAAGCCGCGGGCTGGGCTGTCACGGATGAGTGGATGGGCAGTAACCCTTGGCATGCTTTCAGGGGCATCAGCAATCTGGTCTGGCACTACCATTGCAGATGGTGGAACGATCTGACCGAAAACGCTGTTGTTTTGATGATGGATTAACAGGCGGCGCGATCCGGCGCGCTGCATGCTAATAACTTTTGGGGCGGTGCGATACCGCCCCAAAACTTTAAAGGGGTGCGGCATGATCGTAAACTTTTATAATTTTTCAAAGAAAGAAAACAGCACCGCGCAGCCGCCTGCATCTGCGCTCATCAAAAGCGCTGACTGCTATTTAAAAGACGGCTGTAGCATCCTTGCGCCGTCTATCCGTCTTTCGTGGGCAGATGATGACATGATGCCCAACTATGCGCAGATTCCTGCGTGGGGCAGATACTACAATATTACAAATATCGAATATCAGGGCAGTGCCATTATCATTGATATGGCAGTTGACGCGCTGGCATCGTATAAAGCGCAGATCGGGGCAAGCACGCAATACGTGGTGCGGGCGGCGTCTGAAAAAGATGACACCGTGATTGATACACTATACCCGACAAGCATGATCCCAACTGTTTTAAAGAGCAATACACCAAACACGATTTTCAATTCAGACGGGTGTTTTGTTCTGGGCGTGGCCGGCGGCACTGGATCCAATGTGACTGCGGCAAACGCGCGCGGTCTTACATATTATATACTGGATTCCGCTATGATGGCGGCGTTTGCCAACTATGCAAACAGCTGGCAGGCGGCTGATGATTTCCTTACCGATTTCAATAACACGATCCAGGTGACGGCTGATGCCGCAGTGCGTCAGCTGATGCGTGTATATGATTATGTGAAAACGTGTTTTTGGATTCCTCTGACACCGGATCTAATCTGGAATACCGCATTGCGCAAACGGATTGCATTGGGTGGCTTTCTGTGCCCGTTGGCAAACGGATCTGGTTATGAAGTGAAAACATTTAACGTGACAGCGCGGGTGGCATCGTTTACACTTCCAGCACATCCAGATGCCGCAACACTGGGGCAGTGGGTGAATTCATCCACGTATTCAGAACACTATGTGGATGTTCCCTTTTTGGGTGAAATCACTGTGCCAGTTGGCATGCTGACTGCTGGAAACACGATTGCTGTTGATGTTGATATATCTGTTCTGGATGGATCAGCGCAGTTTTATGTTAAGGCTGTGCCGTCTGTTGGCATGGAAATCATCTTGAATCGTATTGAAACGCACATAGGTGTTGCCGTGCCTATCAATGTGATACAGAGCAACATTCTGGGGACGGCTGGCAGTATCGTGGGCGGTGTGGCATCCGCTATCACGGGAAATTTTCTGGGCGCTGCATCCGGCATCGCCAGCGCTGTGCAGAGCGCTGTGCCCGCGCCGCAGACCATCGGCGGTCTGTCTGGCTATCATATCAGTGAATACGGCGCGCAGCTTGTTTCAACATTCTGGCGCATACCAGACACAGACAACACGAACCACGGCAGCCCGCTGTGCGCACGCAGACAGATCAGCACGCTGTCTGGATACGTACAGACAGAGGGCGCGGCGCTGGCGCTGGCGGCAACAGAGGACGAAAAGAGCGCTGTTTTGCGCCAGATGGATTCAGGCTTTTTCTATGAATAAGGGGGTGCAAATATGTGGATTCCACAGCAGTATCAGACTTTAAATGGCATGATGGCAAGCCGCGTGCCTAACAGCCTGCATGACTGTGACAGCACAACGAACTATTTTGAAAGATATTTTGCACAGAAAGCTGCATCTGTGCTGGATCTGGACATTCCGAAAGAGTGGGACAAAGACTTTTTCTTATACTGTCTCATCATGTTTGGATATGTGGTGGTGACAGATACGGATAAATTCGGCATCGTGCCGCAGGCTGCGGCAGTCAATGGCATCGGTTTGTATTATCAGCCCACACGCTTTACCGTGCAGAACAGTCTTGTGCAGAAAAGCGGCGTGCTGGGCGTTGACGGTGTGCTGATCCGCATGACGCCTGATTATATGGGCATCTATGACATGATCCACCAGTACGCATATAAAATGGCGCTGATCTATTCCGCCATTGATCAATCACTGATCAATTCGCGTCTGGCGTGGGCGGTGGCGGCAAAAAACAAAAACGCCGCGCAGACGCTGAAAGCGGCGTTTGACAAGATCAGCAGGGGTGAAGCGGGTGTCATCATTGACAAGAAAATTCTGATGAGTGAAGAGAATGACAGCCCGATAGTGGAACTGTTCAATAGAAATCCGCAGGATAACTACATCACTGACATGCTGTTACGCGATGCGCAGACGCTGGAAACCCGTTTCAATCGTGAAGTTGGTATACCAGACATCACGGAAAACAAAGGGGAGCGGCTGACAGCGCAGGAAGCAGCGGAAGCCAACAGCGGCGCAAACGCCAAAGTGACACTGTGGGTGCAGAATATAAATGAATCTTTTGACCAGCTGGCTGATCTGTACGGGATCAGATGCACTGCAAAGGTGCGCAACTTGACAGAGGGGGTGCAGGACGATGAGAGCGGGCGTAACACTGACGGGGATGCTGATGAATGATGCCACGCTGTTTGACGGGCTGATACTGCCTGACGGCGTGGACAAAGACACTCTGATTGACACGATCATTTTTAATTATGGGGATCTGTATTTGACGAATACAGATCCAGCGTGGACAAAAGCTGCTATAACCGTCTGGGGCAAGCGGCATCAGTATTATCTTGATGAGTTGTATAAAACGCTATCGTATGAGTACAACCCGATCGAAAACTATGACCGCTATGAAGATTATACTGACACCACCAGTGAAACCACAAGCGCAAACACAAGCACCAACACCAACGCCAGCACGGCGGCGCGAGTAGCGGCGTATAACAGCACCACAGAACAGCCCGACAGCAGCACCACGGACACGGGCACGCAGACGGGCACAAGCAGCGGCACAAGCGCTGGAACGGTCGCACACACGGCGCACATTCACGGCAATATAGGCGTTACCACAGCCGCGCAGATGATCCAGGGACAGCGTGACATCATCCGCATTTCATGGTATGATGAAGCCGCAAACTTGTTTGCCAGTGAATTTTGCATCATGCTTTATTAAAGGGGGCACAGACATGCAGACATGGGCAGAAAGCGTGAGGAACGCGCTTACGATGGCAGGCGCGCAGCTGCGTGCGCTGACAGCTGGGGAAGACGCGCCATATTGCTATATCTATGGCGGCACTGGTGAGATCCTCACAGAAAAGAGCATCAGGGCGCTGGTCAAAAGGTATGGCAAAACGCATTTTGACAAGATGTTCAAAGAGACTGGAAAGACCATTGATGATCTGATCGCGCACTGCGTAGGCAAGCGCGGTCTTGACTGTTCAGAGTTTGTCTGGCGCGTGACTGGCGGCAGGCAGGACATGAACAGCACAGCGCTGATAAACGCATGCAAGCTGATAGTGCCGCCTGCATCCGGCGTGGCTGGATCTGTTCTATATAAGACGGGGCATGTGGCATTGGATCTGGGCGGCGGCATGTGTGCTGAAATGTGCGGGGAATTCAGAGATCTGGAAATAAACCGCATCAAAGACCGTGGCTTTACAAAATCGGGGCAGCTGCCGTGGGTAGACTATCGCGGCGCTTCAAACATGTAAGGGGGTGCAAAAATGGCACTGTATCAGAATTATCCATATACGGATCTGCAGACGCTGAATCTGGATGGCGTACTGCGGCAGGTGAAGACGAACACTGATAATATCGAAATCAACACTAGTGATATTGCAGCAGAAACCGCAGCGCGTGAACAGGCTGATCAGCAGGAATCCGCTGCGCGTGCGGCAGCTGATACGAACCTGCAGCAGCAGATCAACGCATTAGATCCGGCTGGCAATGTGTCTGCGGTGGCCTATGACAAAAAGACGCTGGCTGGTACTGTTATCATGATCGGAGACAGTTACGCAGCGGGCTGGACACCTGACGGCGATGTTGAAAGCTGGTGCGTAAAGTTTGCGAACAGGATCGGCAAAACGCTTAACACTGACGCTTTCATTTACTCAAATGGCGGGGCTGGTTTTGTCAACACAGTGGACGGCGTGAACTTTGGCACACTGCTGCAGACGGCGGCAAGCAATCCGGCTATCACGGACAGCAGCACGGTGAAATATATCATTGTGCTGGGCGGTTATAATGATCGCGGGCAGTCTGAATCCGATGTTGGAAACGCTGTTGTAAACTTTATTGGAAACGCTGCAACCTATTTTCCTAATGCGCTGGTTATGATCGGAAACGTGGGATACTCTCACGATTCATATAGTGTTTATCAAAAGTACCGCATGGGCAGTGCATACGCTTACGGTGACTGTGCGCATCTGGGCGATCTGTGGACGGTGCTGCAGCTGCCAGGCCGACTGTCAAGCGATAACGTACACCCTAACAACGCAGGGCAGTATGCTATCTGTCACGCGTTATATGACAAGATATTCATGGGTGATTTTTACAATGACAGTCTTGAGCCTACTAATTTCAGTAATCTGGCTGTTAGTATCAATGCATCCGTAGCGCATCACGTGTTGAATCTTGACATGTATGCGCAGCAGGCGGTTGGCGTGCAGGCAAGT
>Ga0326513_10003073_pt1 | contig 12170 bp, 12 predicted proteins | sample 2_2465_0518_D_FD_203654 | JGI IMG/M metagenome (GOLD analysis project Ga0326513, IMG submission 203654) | Bovine rumen microbial communities from UC Davis, California, United States - 2_2465_0518 | ecosystem: Host-associated > Mammals > Digestive system > Stomach > Rumen | place: USA... | reverse complement strand
ACTTAAATGGAGCAATTAATCACACTTCGGCATACTGAGTAATACATAATCATACCTTGCATTACCAGTACAAAACGGATATAATAAGAAAAGAGAGGGGTTACCCTCAGTAACCTCTCTCCTTGAGCCAATCGTCCAAGGCACGTTTGATTGCAAACGATCTATCCCGTTCCTCATCACCACAGTATTTGTCGAGACGTTCCAGTATCTCCTGTGGGAGAGTAATGCCGAGTCTGGCATAGGGTGGACGTTTTTCACTGCCGTACCGAGGGCGACCACGTTGTGTAGTTTTGTACTCCACAAACATCACCTCAAAGAGTAATGATACCACAGGCAGAGTGATCTGTCGAGAAGGAGTTTTTAATGTCAATATGGACAGGTGATAACTCAAGCGAATGGAGGTGGAATGATAATGAAGAAGTAAATGGAGCGCAAATGATGAAAGTAAAAAGCGGTGAACTGTCTGACATCCACGAAATGGCTTGTATTCTTGCAGAGGCGTTTGGCGATACCTGTGCTTGCAACTTCAACGGCATCGATGAATGGTTACCTCGTTACTGCGACTATGCAGATACTTGCTGCCCTCATCCTGTTGGTGTTGCTTGTTGGGAACAGTATTTGAAGTATCGGCACAACATGAACAAAACAGACGTGGCATCCGAAGTAAAATGATTGCTCCAGTGGTTAGTTACTTAAAGTGTATTACAAAATATTCCGAAATAATGCTTCGGAATACCAGTAATTACTGGGTAAGTCATTATGTGATATTTTTAACTGGAGCAATAAGTCACAATTAAAGTTTTCACAAGGCATGGACTAAACAGGGACGGTCTACCATGCCAAAGCCCAACGAGTGTGGCTGTAAATAACATTTGGTGTAGACCACGCTATAGCTGTTGGTAGAAGGCTTGGCTATAGCAAGTTAAATGCAAGTTAGATGCAATTCTTGCTCTTAGAATTGTGCTTGTTATTGTAAGTGCAAAACATTGTACTTAGAAACTGAAGCGGCTCAGTTGTTTTGGATATGGGGTAAATCCTATACTCAATCGTTTACAACCGCTATTACATATACGAGGTTAATGAAATGATTCTGAATCTTGTAACAGCAGAACCTCATAAGTTCTCTGCGAAAGTAACAGTTACATATCCGTCAGGTGCTACACTTCAGCTGGTAAACACCACAACCGGAACCACTACTACAGCACCTACAACCACAGGCGCATATACATTCAACCTCGCAGAGGGTGGCATCTGCTACGTCAAAGCTATTGAGAATGGTGGAGACGAACGCATTGCCCAATCTGATAACTTCACGGTTTCTGATGGTGGTTCCTACAGCAAGACGCTGACCTTCCCTGCTGTTCAGTTTACCGCAACTGTTGGAGTTACCTTCCCTGCCGGCCTCACCTGTTCCCTTACAGATGGAACAACCACACTGTATTCTTCCGGCACATCGGGTGTATACAACTTTACTGTGCCGAACCAGGGAACCTGGAAAGCATCCGCATCTGGATGTAAGGACGAATCTGTAAACGTAACTGAGAAAGGCAAGACCTACTCTCTGAGGCTGAGAGCAGCGGTAACCGTCACAATTACCGGTAACAACAACGGCAATGGTGTTGAATATGATGGTGCAAGCCATTCTGTATCCGGGTACTCGGTGAGCATCAGCAGTTCCGCTTACAGAGAGTCTGACTTCTCCTTCTCCGGTTCATCTTCCGCATCTCGAACAAATGCCGGCACAACGAACATGGGCCTGTCAGCATCTAAGTTCACGAACAACAACGATAACTACATCGTTACATTCAAAGTAACTGATGGTTATGTCAAGATCAATCAGAAAGCTGTAACAGTCAAAGCTGATGACAAGGTTAAGGAATACGGTTCCTCTGACCCGACGCTTACTGTAACGATTACCGGCAGAGTCAATTCCAGCGACACGATTTCGTATACAATCTCCAGGGCCAGCGGCGAAGGTACCGGAACTTACACAATCACTCCGACCGGAACCCGCTCACAGGGCAACTACTATGTGACCTTCAAGACCGGCACACTGTATATCAGGCAAACCACTTACTCGTCCGTAGCAGTCACTGTAACATCAAGCTCGATTTGCGTAGTCAACATCATGACTGAAGAAATGGAAAGCATGGGGTTTGACCCACAGTACACACCGTACACATTTACTCTGGCACCGGGCAATTATATTGTGTGGAAGAATGCCGGAGCTGGTAACCAGTTCATTCCATTTACAGTTCTGAACACATCACCGACACAAACCGTGACCGTATAAGGAGCACATCATGATAACCACTGATGAGTTAGAGATGTTCATAGACGATCTTATTTGGCCTGTCTGTGAAACGGATAATGACGAATGCCAGAAATACTTAGGAGGCAAGGATGACACCAGATGACTTTTTCGAGATTATTAAAGGCACTCTCCGAGTATGGGCGAACCGTCATGGGGAAATCAAGAGATGCCAACGCTGTGGCAGAGATTATCGAAGCGCAGGCAAAAATGACGTCGGAGTATGCCCAGAGTGTATTAAAGAAACCACATTTATCGGAGGGCCGCTTGATGACCGTTTCAGAATCTAAAAAGAAATTAAGAGACTATGCGATGTCTCAAGTTGGCTATCATGAATCGTTGGATGGTTCAAACAAATATGCCGACGGAGTATGGGATGTAAAGTTATATGGTTTCAATGCTCAGAATGTTCCTTGGTGTGATGTGTTTGTTGACGGGGCTTTTATTAATTGCTTTGGATACGATGCCGCCACGAAGATGACCTTCCAGGTGCCGGCAGGGTTTGCGGCCTGCGCTTTATCTGCCGATGCCTACATGAAGAATGGATCATTCTACCAGGAGCCGGAAGTTGGAGATCAGGCTTTCTTCAATTACAGCGGCGGGATCAATCACACAGGAATTGTGGTTGAAGTCAACGGAGAGCAGATTACCTGCGTTGAAGGTAATTACTCTAACGGTGTAGGACTGACACATTACAGCACGAGAAACAGGCAGTTAATTGCCGGATATGGCAGACCGGACTGGAGTGTTGTATCCGAACCGGAGCCAATTGAATCAGATGATACAGATGATGGTATTGATGAAACAATTGAGTCCGAGGAATTTGACATTATCCATCCGAAATACCGCAGAGCATATATGCACCTGGAATATGGCGATGGTATAGGAATGCCGATAGCACAGGTACGGGCCTGGCAATCCCTCTTGCAGTGCTGGGGATTCATCCTTGACGCTGACGGAGAGTTTGGAACAAATACAGCGAATGCAACAAGACAGTGGCAGAAGAAAGCCCTTGAAATGGGTGCCGAAGTCGAGGTGAATGGAGTTGTAGATGAAGACGATTGGATAGCAGTGCTGGAGGTGCCGGCATGAATATCAGTGAACCGGTTCTCATTGCCTTGCTTGCATGGGGTGGACCTGCAATCACGGCCATTGCAGGTATCATTACGCAGGTCTATCTCAACAAGCACAACAGAGAGAAACAAAAGAAAGAGAACGAAGAAGAGAAACGGAAGGCAGCTGTTGATCAAGCTCTGAAAGAGGAACGAGAAGAACAGTACAAGAGAGATACTGAAAGACGATTGGCAAACATAGAAGAAAAGCTGGACATCCATAACGGCTATGCGGAGAAGCTTGGAGATATATCACGCAGTTTGGCCGTGATGCAGAATGATATTAAAAATCTCTATAAGATAGGAGAAGCAAATGGATAAGAACGATCTGATCAGGAAACTTACTTCGAGGAAGTTTTGGCTTGCTGTGGTAGCACTGGTTACCGGCCTGCTTGCAGCCTTCAATGTGGATGCAGGCACAGTAGAAAAAGTGTCCGGCATTATTATGTCCGGTGCTTCAGTAGTGGCATATATCATTGCTGAAGGACTTGTGGATGCTGAGAATAAAAATGCCCGTGAAGGTGAGTAAATCACCGCACAACTCAATCTGACGAGTTTAACTCGAAGATAGATTAACAAGTTAATATCGGGTGGATAAACCGGCCAGTTGAAAAGGGAAAGCCTATCCCCTTCCACCCGTTATTAAGGCAACTACTGAGGCAGTAGTCACTTGGGAAGACCAAGGGATTACTGCCTCTTTTTGTTTGTACGGCAGACCCGCCGTAAAGAAAATTTTTGGATGGCCCGACCATAGGCCAGAAAGGGAAACACATGGACGAACTGACAAACGTGAATGAAGTTGCTGAAGAAGTTGAAGCCACTGACGGACAGTTTGGCGCGAATATTACAGACGCTGAATTTGATGCGATGTGGGATGACGATGACGGAGGTAACTATGAGTTTGTCGAAACCGAATCTGAGGAAGCAGACCAGCAGACCGAGGAGCCGGTTGAGGAAGAGACAGAACCGACAGAGGCTGAACAGCCTCAGGGAGAAAGTTCAGACCAGGACTATCTCGAACTGAAGCATTTTGACGAAGTACGGAAAGTCTCAAAGGAAGAGGCCAAAACACTTGCTCAGAAGGGCATGGACTATGACCGAATCCGTGGGAAGTTGGGGGAAGCAGAAAATACTATCCAGCAGCTTCAGAAATACGAGTCATTCCTCAAGGAAATCCAGGGAGATTTTAAAACCCTTGATGATCTGATGATGGACACTCGCGCAAGGGTGAAATCCGACAAAGAAGGTATCAGTTACGAAGATGCGCTGAAACAGGTGAAAGAAGCAAACCAGCCGAAAGCACCGGAACAGCCGCAGGTAAGTGAGAGCGAAATCATGCAGAAAATTCTTCATGCATCTTTCGTTGAATTCTTCCATGACCACCCTGATATGAAACCTTCTGACGTTCCAGATGAAGTCATGAAGGATTTGGAAAACACAAACAACCTCTCTGCCTCATATGCAAAGTATGAGAAGAAAAAACTTCAAGACGAAATTGCCGTTCTGAAAAAGAACGCAGAAAACAAATCTCGTTCCGTTGGCTCGATGAAATCTTCCGGCAAGGCTCAGAGAGATGAGTTCGATGCCATGTGGTACGAGGACGATTATTGATACTTATAAGGAGATAAATTATGCCTACTCTTAATCATGGTGCCGCTTACGGCGGTTCTGCTTCTTCCCTCCGTTCTGCTGCCGCTTATCCTGGTGCAGTATATAACCTCAACGAGCGTTATGAAAAGAAGCTTGACGAACGTTTCAAGTTCAAATCCTACACTGACACTGCTGCCAACCTGAACAACTTCAGCTGGGCAAATGCAAATGCAATTGTCATTGAGACTGAGGGCGACGGCCAGATCAATGCTTATGACTTCGGTGCTGCTCTTGGCTCCCGTATGGGTGCTATCCACGAGATCAGCGACCAGCGCAACGTGTATCAGCTTCAGCAGGCTTACGCAATCCGCGAGGGTTATGAAAAGCTGTACTCCGATGACAAGCAGAACGAGCGCAAGATCCAGCGCATTCTGAAGAATACCAACGATAACAAACTCGTTCCGTCCATCGACAAGTACCGTCTTCAGACCTGGGCAAACGGTGCAGGCACCACTGCTGTGCTGACCGCAAATGGCCCTGCCCTGTCCGGCACTGCAACCGCACTTTCCTCTTCCAACGTTGTCCGTGCACTGCTCACCATGAGCGCAATGCTCGACAATATGCGCGTTCCCGAAGAGGGCCGTATCGCATTCATCGGCATCACTGATGCTGTTGAGATGCAGCTTGCATCCGAACTCGCCTACAGCCCTGAGTACATCAAGAAGGGTGCTGTCAACGGTGAAGTCCGTAAACTCGGCAAACTGACTGTTGTTGCAATTCCCGACACCTATATGCCGGCCGGTGCAAAGATCATGGTCAAGTGGAAGGGTGCTTCTGCTGACCCGCGCAAGCTCTCCTGGAGCTATGTGTATCCGCACGTTGAAGGTCATTCCGGCCCTGTCATCAACGGTATCTATCGTTATGACTCTTTCGTTCTTGCTCAGAAAGCAAACGGCATCCTGGTTCTCGGCGACAGCACTGCTGCTCCGCAGGCAACTCCGACTGCTGCACTTGCAAGCGGCAAGATCACCTTCACTTCTGCAAGTTCCACCGGCATCGTGTACACCATCGATGGACACAATCCTAAGATTGAGGGCAACGGCACTTCCGTCAACCTCACCACCACCACCGGCACAGCTGTAAATGCTCCTACTGCGTCTTGCTACGTTCAGGCTTATGCAAAGGGTAGCAACAAGGTCAACTCCGGTATCGGCAAGTGGTTCTTTGATGCAACTGCTGGCACTCTTACCGCACTGTCCTACGATCAGGAAGCAGAAATCTGATCCAATGCCTCATAGGGGGAGGGTTATTCCCTCCCCTATTTTCCTATAGGAGGGTATTAGCATGGCTATAACTGCTATGGATATCTTTGAAAGGGCTATGCACCTTTCTGACAACGGGGATGAGACAAACGGCAACTTCGATACTATCGACAACAGAGAGTACAAGTACCGTGTTGTTCCCATCATTAACACGATTATTAATGAGGTTTACCCATATTCTGATACCTGTACATCTACAGCCGGCAAACGTCCTGTCCATGACTTTCTGACAAACATCAACGATGAAATCAACCTGGATAACTACTGTGTAGAGGTTCTTGCCCTCGGCCTTGCTGCAAAGCTGTTCACGGATGAAAACGGCACTATTGCAAACTACTACCAGCAAGAGTATGAACGCAGGCTTGCAGAACTGAAGCGTGGCGGCATCCCGTCCAGTGCTTCTGCAATTGAGGATGTGTACTCCGGCGGCTATTACGATGAGGACGGAGTATATCACACAAACACGGGATACTATCCGCATAACCATTTTGGTTTCTGGGCATGAGGTGGTTTAGATGTCAACTATTAGAGCAACATCTAACGAAGCTGTCTATAAGATTCAGAAATTTCTCGGCATGAACGAGAACCCGGACGGAGACGTAAAGCTCAAGCTTGGTGAAGCATCCATCTGCCGGAACTGGCGGGTGACACGAGACAAAAACCTACAGCGTAGGCCTGCTTTCCATACCAAGATTGACCTTGGCACTGGGGAGAAAGTCTCCGGTATGTGGTTCGGCAATGTTCATGGCGATGAAGTGGCCCTGGCATCATCCGGTGGTCATATGTGGATGTTCTATGAGAACGGATATCTCGACAAGCCGAAAGACCTTGGATTGCTTGACACAGATGGCCGGGTAAACTTCTTCGCATTTGAGAATATTGCTTACATCCTCAATGGAGAGGACTACTACTCCTACGATGGCACAAAGTTTGGGCTTGTAAAAGGATATCGGCCTCTTGTCATTACTGGCCGTGATCCGTCCGGCACAGATGGTGAACTGCTGGAAGAAGTTAATAAGCTCAACGGCATGAGACGAGTGTGGTTTTCCCCGGATGGAGAACACGATGAGTTCTTGCTTCCAGAGAAAGACCTGCTGTCTGTGGACTATGTCAAAATTAATGCCACAGGCGAATACATGGATCCAGAGCTTTATTCCTTTGACCGATACCGTGGAATGGTGATCTTCGAGACGGCACCGGAGAGCGGAACCAATACACTTGAGATTGGGTACTCGGCACCGGCAACATACCGTACAGACATAGGTCACATGACCAATGCTGAACTGTTTCTCGGGGCACAGGACAATGCGGTGTTCCTATACGGCAACGGCACAAACGAAGCTGTTTATTCCAGCATCGACTACACAGGAGTGCCTCGTGCTGATTACTTCCCGGACCTAAATGAGATGGCAGTAGCAGATAAGAACACGGCAATCACCGGAATGATCAGGCACTACAGCCAGATGATCTGCTACAAGGAACATTCTGCATACTCTGTCCAGTACGGCATGATTACGCAGGCCAATGGAAACCAGCAGTGGGGATTCTATGTAAAGCCTATCAACAGGACTATCGGCAATGTGGCCCTTGGGCAGGTTCGTCTCATCATGAACTCTCCGTTCACCCTTCACGGCAATGACCTGTATGAATGGCACAACACATCGTCTTACTCCTCCAACCTGTCTGTCGATGAACGTCAGGCAAGGATTGCATCTGACAGAATCTATGCAACTCTCAGCACGTTCGACTTCAAAGAGTGCTACTGCTACGACGATAACGATAACCAGGAGTATTACATCTGGTACAAAGACAAGGCTCTCGTCTACAACTATGCAGCTGATGCCTGGTATCTCTACACCGGAAGAGAAGTCCGCTCAATGTGCAATGTCCATAACGATGTGCTGTGCGGCACTGCCGATGGCAAGATCATGGAACTGACCACGAGATACTTCAATGATGACGGAGATGCAATCGACAGTTATTGGGAATCCGGCTCCATCGACTTTGGGAAAGCCTATATGCGGAAGTTGATGACTGAGGTGTGGGTAGGCATCAAGCCACAGGAACAGTCCTTTGTGACAGTTACTGTGATGACCAATAAAAAACCGGACTACACGGAGAAGAACGTGACCGGGCATCTTGCCTCGTTCTCAAATCTCGACTTCTCTGCATTCTCGTTCAGTGTAAACCGAAAACCGCAGGTGAAGAAGTTGAAGATTAAGGCAAAGAAATTTGCATTTCTGAAGTTTGTTCTGAAAACGAAAGACCTGCACCGGACAGCAACCGTCTTGCTGGTTGACCCGAAGATCAGAGAAACAGGCTATATGAAATAAGGAGTACATATGTTTACAACTTTTGATACAGATGTAGAAAACATCCAGAAGCTCGGTGACCAGCCGAACGATACTGATGGCCTGTCTGCTGATGAACTGAAGTATCAGTTTGATAAAGCCGGCATGGACATCAAGGCATTCATCAACAATGTAATGCTGATTGAAATATTCGATGCAGTTGAAGCAGCAGCAAAAGGTATTTCCCAGGGCAGCGGTATTCCTGGCGCATCTCTTCAGAGTAACTCTATCACAGCAGACAAGCTCAGCAAGGAAGAGGGAAACCAGGCAGTATCCACGGAAACGATTCAGCCGCAGGCAGTAACCCTGCCGAAACTGTCGGCACAGTTGCAGACCCTGCTGGAAAACCTTCAGACATCTGCACAGAGTCTGACACGAGCACTCGACACCAAAGTCAATCAGAGTGCTCTCGGACGTGCCGCTCTTACGAACCTTTATTCAGACCTTACCGGCACACCGACAATTCCGACTGTAGACTCCGCGCTGAGTGAAACTTCACAGAATGCAATTCAGAATGCCGCTGTTGCACTGGCCCTTGCTCTCAAGGCAAACATCGAAGACCTTGCTCCCGTTGCCACAAGCGGAGCATACAGTGATCTGAGCGGAACACCTGACATTCCTGTTGTGGATACAGAACTCAGCACTTCGAGTACTAACCCCGTGCAGAACAGGCTCATCACCACAGAACTGAACAAGAAGCAGAGCAAAGCGATTGCTACCACAGTCACGCTGGAATCTGGGCAGACATCCTGGACTAAGGGAAACATTACCGGAGTTACAGCATCGAACATTGTTCTGACTGCACCGAATCCCAACAGCTATGCACAGTGGGTAGACCATCGAGTGAGATGCTCAAGTCAGAGTAATGGTTCTCTTGGGTTTGTTGCGGACTCTGCAATTACCGCAAACATTACTGTCAATGTAGTCATTCTCGGATAAGGAGGACGTATAGATGGCAGACGAAATCAAATACGATTCCACTCAGCCGGTAAGAAGCCAGGCCAGTGGAAACTATACACCGACTGGACTTTCTGACCAGGGCAATCTCGATGCATACAATGCGAACAGAGAGCAGAAGATTCAGAATGTCTATGACAGAGCACAGAACAGCACTCTACAGGGGCTGAAAACTGCATATGACCAGAACCTGTCCAATCTCCAAGCGGCTCGTGACCAGATCACCCCGCAGTATCAGCAGTCGGCCAATCAGCTTGCGGCTGAATACGAGAGACAGAGACGGAACAACAATATGCAGGGAGCAGCTAATGGGCTGAACACTGGTGCGGGTTCCCAGCTTGCTCTCGGACAGTCTATGGCATACCAGCGTAATGCCGGCAACCTGGCACGTTCTGAGAATGAAGCTCTAAATGAGGCTAACCGTGGTATCGCTGACCTCGGTGTCCGGTATCAGAACGATATCGCACAGGCTGTGGCAAACAATGATTATAAACGTGCCGCAGCTATGCTCGATGAGTACGAGAACCAGTATCAGCGTCAGATGAATCTGGAAAATCAGAACTGGCAGAGAGCGCAGCAGCTTGAAAACCAGGCATATCAGAGAGCATTCAACGAGGAAAACCGCGACTACAACCGTGCATGGAATACCGAAGACCGTGACTATACCAGGAACTGGAACACGGAGAATCGTGACTATGATCGGGCATGGAACCTGGAAAACAGAGATTATACCCGTGACTGGAATCAGAACGAACGTGACTATAACCGGGCTTGGAATGAAGACGAACGTGGTTATGATCGTTACTGGAGTGAGAATGACCGTGGCTACAATCGTGCATTCAATGAAGAGAATCGTGACTACACTCGTGCCTGGAACCAGGACGAGAGAGACTACACGAGGAACTGGAATGAGGACGAGCGTAGCTATGACCGGACGATGACCGAAGCAGCAAACCGTGCAGAGTACGGTGACTTCTCCGGTTATGCGGCAATCTATGGTTCCGGTGTTGCTGATGCGATGCGTGACGTGTGGATTGCACAGAATCCGATGGTGGCATACTCACAGGGTGCAATCACTGCTGAAGAGTATCAGATGCTAACTGGTAAATATCCGTACAATAGTTCCGGTGGTTCAAGCTATTCCGGCTACCGTAGCGGCGGCGGTGGCGGTGGTTACGGCGGTGGATATGGTAGTGGAAGCGGAAACGGAACAACCTCCGCAGCTGATGAAGCATACAACACTTATATCCAGAACACCTATAATCAGAATGCGGCCGCACTTGGATGGGGTAGTTCTATTCCCGTAACTGGGCAATATGATTCTCCTACGCAGGCAGCAGAAGCAAGACTGATTGATTACAATGACCGCCAGATGGTTCACGGATTTAACAGTCTGCAAGATTATATTAATGCCGCTGCGGCAATTCAGTCATCGACTACTCCGCACGTTACCGTTGGCGCAGGCGGTGCCGCTGCTGCTGCAAAGGGTGAGCAGATGCGTAACGCAATTGCTGAAGCAAAAGCAAGGTTAGGAAAATCCTAACGGGGGTATAATATGTATAATATTAGTGATGTAAAACAGCACGCACAACAGTACAATCCTCTGTATGAAACCGCAACATCAGGTTCACAGGGCCTAGTAGAACAACTTCAGAACAGGATGCAGAATGCTCTCGTCGAAAAGGCCGCAAGAGACGCAGCGGAGGCAGAAGAGGCACAGCGAAGAGCGGAGGAGGCTAAAGCGGCCTCCTCCGCTGCTAGAAAGCCCAATTATCTGGCTGAAACTCAGCAACCGGAATCGTGGAACAGCCCTGGCACCGGATTTGGAACAGGTAATTTTGCCGGCGGCACAAACTGGCAGTATTCCAAAGACAACAAGTACAAAGGTGAACAGTTGCTATCTGAGGAAGATGCATCCGGCGAACAGTTACAAGCAGCAGAAGCGCCAAAGACGAAAACGGATATCAAAACGAATGACGAACGTGATGCTCTTATCAAAGAGTATTCACGGATTCAGAATTCCAATGCGATTCCAGCAGTACAACGGAAAAATGAAATCCGTGCCCGTCTCGATGAGATTGATGCAGAACTTGGCAACGGGCAAATGGATCACACGTTCAGCGACCGTGTATCCTCAACTGTCACAGGAGCAGCAAAAGGATTCGGCGCTGATATTGCGAACGCTGCCGGAACTGTTGTTCGTGGCATGGGCGAATCCTCCGCTTCAGCAAATCCGTCTGTTCTCAGAGCACAGGGCATGAATACAGAGCAGATAAAGAATGCTCTGCAAGAAGCATCTTCCCAGAACAAAGGGCAGAGAATGACGGATGCAGGCACAAGCGTTCAGAATGCATCTGACAGGCTTGCCACAAGTGGACAGGAAGATATTAATAGAGCTAAAAACGGCTTGAATGGTGTCGGACGTTTTGCTGTTGATATCGGTTCAAATGCTATTCAAATGGGTGGGGATGCTCTCGCTGCCATTCTTACCGGTGGTGCTGTAAATCCGCTCACTTCTATGTTTATT
>Ga0326513_10003071_pt1 | contig 12176 bp, 28 predicted proteins | sample 2_2465_0518_D_FD_203654 | JGI IMG/M metagenome (GOLD analysis project Ga0326513, IMG submission 203654) | Bovine rumen microbial communities from UC Davis, California, United States - 2_2465_0518 | ecosystem: Host-associated > Mammals > Digestive system > Stomach > Rumen | place: USA... | reverse complement strand
TATCGCCATAATTACTATCAATGTGATGGAAATTGGGAATAAAAATCCCGCCACGCAAATTGCATAAAAATCATCTCCTTCGTAAACTTCCTGCGCAGACATTCCATCTTTTCTTTCTGTATAAAGAAAAAGCATTGTTGTGAGAATTGAAATTATCATGTAAATAATAATTCCCGTTATTACTTTTACAGTAGTCATCTTATTCATCCTCGCTTTCTTTTTTAGCTTCTTCTAAAATCTGAAATACCTTAACCGCTTTGTATGTTCCATTCTCAAAATCTTCTTTCTTACTATTTCACCAACTGTTAAGGAAACTTGCTTTTGCTTTAGCTTCTGACATATATGTTTTAATCTCTGTGTCGCCAAGCTCGTCTAATGTCTTAAACTGATAATGTTTAGCAAACCCACAAAATACTGCTTCATCCTTGGTACGTACAATAACATATCTTATTCTTTTAATCACTTCTTTTCTCCTTTTATTCCTTTTCTTTTAAAGACCTTTTGTGTGCTATTTCCATTCTTTCCGCTACTTCATCAATATTTCTTTTAACTGTAAAAGGTTTTTCTGAACCGCCAACAAATATATGTGTTTTTCCTACTGCACTTGCTTCTGATATCCCATCCACTCTGTCTATATTGAAATATATACCGTCTATTTTAACTAAATTCATTGCTCATTCTCCTTTATCCGCTTCTATTATTGTGTCGGCAAATGTCACAAGTGCAAGTATGCCTGTGTATTTTCCTTTGTCCTTGCCTTTATTTCGCGCATCAATTTCATTGTATAACTTTGTTAAATCGCCTATTCTCCCATGTCCTTTAGGAAGCAGTTTTCCATAAGCTATCATTTTTTCATAATATGTTAGCTTGTTTATTTTTTCTTTTTCAGATAATTTAGAAAATGTTAAATAATCTTCTTCTGGTACTTTAATTACCAATTCTATATCTGCCATTCTTATCCCTCACTTTTTCTTATCCCACATAGGACACATCCAATGTATTTGTCCATCACCGCCTTCTTCTGCCCATTTACACCTTCTTAATGGTGCTATTTGATGTTGACAGTTTCTACACCCTTTATATCCAAGTTTTTTAATTTGTTTTTGTACTTCTTTTTCTGAGATATGTAGGTTCATGTTTTCTCCGTTTCTTTCTCGACAACTTTATATTTTGCATATGGATATACGTCATAAGAATATGCACAAGAATTTTCTGTATCACCATTAAGAATGTCCGCTATTAATTCTGCATTTCTTCTAATATTGCAAATACATACAATTCCGTCTCCGCCTATACGAATAACGGCATAATCACACACTATCGGCTTTACGGTGTAGTTCATTTATTCATCCTCACTTTCTGTCTTGTCAATTATCTTTAAAACTCTATCCACATTAACCAATGGCGTTACCTCTCCCCTAATCTCAAATCGTTCAAGGTTTTTAATCTCTGCTCTTATCTTGTCAAGAACAACCTTTTTGTCATGTTCACAGACTTTGTTTGATACATAAGCCTTGTTCATAAACGGTTCTTGTTCTAATGCTTTAAGATTATCGCATATAGCCTTATTTACCTCTAATAACAACTTATCTTTATCAGACATAGGTACTTCTTCATCGTCACCGCATACATCAAAAAATTGACATATCGTCTTATGAACTACATCTAATATTTCTTTCATTTCTTATTCCTCACTTTCTGACTTTTTTATATACCCATATTACTAATGCGATTAACAATCCGAACAATGTTCCATATGCAAGACCTAACAAATATATTGCTATTAGTTCTGACATTTATTCCACCTCTTCCTCTATTTCTGTCAATAGGTTATCTATCAAATCGTCAATCCTGCTTGCAAATGTGCTAAGTGCGTCTTGTTCATAGCCGTCTAATTCATTATAAGCGACTTCAATATCTGCTTTCAGCTTCCCGATATAGGTTTTTGCTACCTCTTGCTCTGACTTTAGACCTTTTTCAGCAAGCTTCATTAAAATTGACGTATCTCTCAAATATTCCCGCTTATCAAGCTCACCTAACCCTTCATGATTTATTTTCAACAAATCTTCTGCTTGTTTCGGGAATATTATATTTTTGAACATATCTATTAATTCACGCTTTGTCATTATTCACCTTCTTTCAAAATGCTCGTCGAAATCATGTCCTTCTTCGTCGTACCATATTACCCAGTCTTTTTCTTCTTCGTCGTACTCCTCAAGTCCTGCTGTACTGCAATGGTCTGGGAATACTCCCTCGTCAACCTTTGCGTTTACAAAACTTGAAATTGCATCAATCATAATTCTTGCTTCTTCGGCAGATGACACCTCTTTTCTATAATTCTTTGTGCCTAGTATTAAAAAGTACATTCTTAATTTCTTCATGCTTTATCCCTCCATACTCTCTCTTCTCTGTTATCAAATACTATGTGACTTGGCTCGTCTCCATCGCCAAAATTTATTACGATGATATTTTGTGGAATATCCTTATTTTTTTCGCACCACTCCATTCTTGCTTCATGGAATCGTTCAGACGTTTCCCACCCAAGTTTTGAACAATCGCCATTGATAATGAAAGTATATTCTAGATTTATATAACTTTCCATTATAGGACTTATCATCTTTTTGATATATTCTTCATTTCCTAAATCTTGCTTAATAACTTCTCTAAATACTTTTATAGCATCTTCTCTTAATTTTTCTATTTTCTTCTTATTCCAATCATGTACTATTGTCATTTCATTTCGTACTGTTCCCATGTTTATTTCTCACTTTCTACCTTATATGGTTCTGATATAGGTTTCCATGCTACTACTTTTGTGTATTGTGGAATATCTATTATATTCCAATGCCAAGCTGTTTTATTGTTACTTAGGTTCATATTAGTCCATCTACATTCGCATTGATATCCTGTATCTACGCATACCCAATATTTCTTTTGTTCTTTTTCGGGCAATCTCTCGCTAGTAGGAATCCATCTTTGCTCTTGTTTCATGTTTTCCAATATTCTTAAAACATCTTCTACGCCTTTACAGTAACTATCCAATGCTAACTTTTCTCTAATGTAATCATCATCTTCTTTACCAAAGCTTTCATAATCTTGTTTAAAGGTCTCTTTAGCCAAGCCTATTGTTAAATATCTAATTGCGTTTAATTCGTCTGCTGTCATCCCTCTTTCTCTCTTTCTTTCTTTTTCATTTTGTTGTACCTGTAATCATAGCTATATCATGCTTGAATCTTTCCTCGTATGCTTTCTGCTGTCGTTCTACTTTACTGTCATCTTCTGTTGTCAGTTTGTCGGTTAGATATTCGATTAAAGCATTTTCTTTTTCTGCTCTATTGGGCTTTGCTTTCTTTTTGCCATTTTTACCTAATACTGTTAATTCATAGAAATCAAAATAGTAGTCAATATCTCCTTTGTTCATATAGCACCATACTCTTGTTTGCGCCTTATTTCTAGCTTCCTCTCTTGTCATCTTTCGCCTCGCTTTCTGTCTTAAATTTGCTTCCACACATAGGGCAAAAATCATATTTACCTTTGTGAAAATGATGCCCATTTTCACAAACATCTTCACCTAAAGTTTTTCTATCCATTTGATACAACCAATCTAATATGGCTATATCTTTTTTTGATATTTCCATTTTTATTTCTCACTTTCTGCTTTGTATGGCTGTGGTAACGGCATCCATGCATCTATTATGCCACATGTAAAGCCATAGTTTGTGTTATACCATGCTGTCATAACACGCTTGCGGCTTAAATCGGAAGCATCATAAGGGTAAGAAACAATTACTAATTGCCCGTCTTTGGGTAATCTCTTATTAACAGGAATCCATTCATACTCTTGTTCTATTTTATTAATTGCTATTCTTAATGCTTTTGCTTGCCTGTCGCCGCCGTGTGATAACATATAACTTTCTTCTTTTTCGAGAATTTCTATTACTTCTTCGTTTGTCATTTCTGCTCCTCTCTCATATCTGCGCCACAATTCGGACAATAATTTCCTTCCTCTAGGCTTTCTTCGCCACAACATGAACACTTTACATAATCAATGCTTTCATATGCACCTGTGAAATAATCACCTGTTATTATCCAACTCCCTTTTTTCGGCTCTTGTGTTGTTACTGATGGTAAATTCTCAACTGCTTTTTTAATCCTACTTGAAGTTAAATTATATTCGTTTTCCCAAACACAGTTTGCGTTTATTGCATCTATAACTGCTTTTCTGCTTATACAATCAACTCTTAAATCATTCTTAGCAATTGTTTCTATCTTTCTTTGTATATAGCCATCTTTCTTTCCATCTTCATAAGCCTTTTGAGCTACTTCACTTGTATATGTAGGTTCTTGCTGTAGTGCTTCAATTGCCATCTTGAAAAATTCATATGTATTACTATCTTTGCAATCTTCCTGCAATTCAAGCCACATTTTGCCAAATTCTATTGCTTCTTCTCTTGTCATCTTATTTTTCCTTTATGAGACATTTAATATTTGCATTGCCTTATCTAACAATGTATTTCCTTCTATTGCTTTCTTCAATCTGTTCTCTTCGTAATTTGATGTTCTTCTAAATGGTTCAATATGACTTACTGTATCTGCTACTGCTTGTATTAATCTTGCTCCTGTTGATTCTGTTCCTTTCAAGTCTGGTGCTTCTTTAAATCTATATAAGATATCATTTCTTATTGTCTCTTGATTTTCAATCTGTTGCTTTTTCATTACTAGGTCATTTATAGGCACAATATTATTAATGATTGACCTTACTTCAAACTCATTCAGTTTGATTTTATGCAAATCCTCAAATGTCTTCTGTGTCGCTTTCATGTACTCGTCTGCGAATGCTAATGTCTCTAATGCGTCATCTAATTTCGTTCCAATGCTTCCTGTATGTCTAGCAGACCATGTTCTTTTGGCTGTTTTTAATGCAAAATTCAGTGTGTTATTACATACAACTCTTATTGGTGTCATTGCTACTCTTACTGCTCCCGAACCATCATGTGTGTTTGTAAATACAATGTACGGGTCTACTGCATCGCCTAATATTTCATATTTGTTTGGCAACTTTGCTAACAACCAAATTATTCTTCCGTCTTTTAGACTTCCTGCTGTTTCGTACTTTACGCCTTCTCCAAGCATTGCGTCTGTAAACTTGAATGCATCCTCGTTTTGCACAATTGAGTATCGGCTTCCTACTATTCCTAAACTTTTACCGTCCTTATCTCTTACATTCGCACTATATCCATTGATTCTTATTCCATCCTCTGTATAGATTTTTTTCTGTACAACTTTCCAGTCTAATCCTCCTAGCCTTATTGCATCTGCGCTTGATGGTGCTTCTTCAACTCTTATTCCTTGACCGTGCCATGGTTTTTCTCTTACGTAAAACAGTGATTCAACTTCTGCGGGCATTTTCTTTTCCTCCTTTATTCTATGATTTCGTATATTGCTTCTACTCCATTTTCATTTAAAGCTTCTTCTATGATTTGTTCCAAATCTGACGTTAATGTTTCATCGTCTACTTCAATTCTTATTGTGATTTCTCTCATTTATTATTTCCCTTCTGCTTTTCGACATGTTATTTTTACATATTCTCCTATTGCTTCATCGTATATTTTCTTTGCTTTATTTGCTCTTTCTCTTATTTCTTTTTTTATTTTTCTATATGCTTCTAATTCATCGCCATTACTTGTGAATAATTTTTTTGATACAAAACGCTCTAATTTCTCTGAGCTTAAAGAATATCTTCTTCCTGTTTTGCTTACGGGATATTTCTCGTTATCAAAGCTTATTGTATATTTTTTTGTATTTTCACTTTGTTTTCTTTCTACCCATTTTTCTATTGTTATTTTCTTTATTTCTCCATTTTCCTCCAACTTGAAACAATATAATTTATTCATTTTGTTTCTTTTTCCTTTCTCTAAATTACTTTCATTGCTATCTTATCTGCCAAACTATTTAGATATTCTAAACAATATTGTAATTCTTTATCTTTGTATAATGCTACTTCTGTGTTGTCTGTTTGCAATGCTCTTACACTGCATATGTTTTCTTCATCTACGCTTGCATATATTCTTTTTACTTTATCTAAATTTATTAGTTGTCCATTTGATGCTCTTACAAACATTTAGTCCTCTCTTTCTTTTTCCAATACTTCCTCTTCGCTTTCTTTTGCATATCCTTCTGATATCTTTACTGTCCAACTTTTTAGTTCTTCATTTACTTTTGCTCCATAACAGAACATAAACATTGCTAATTCTTCTTCTCCCATTTCTATTCTTTTATTCTTTTCTTTTGCTTTGTCTCTGTAATATTTCCAGAAATACTCATCAATTTCTTTCGATATTTCAACCTTTTTACAATCCAATACTGTTTTATCTGTTACATTATATCCTGCTTTTTTTGCCCAATTTTCATATGCTTTTGACATTCCTTCGCTTATTTCTTTTAGCGTTGTTTCAAATATTATTTCTTCATTCATTTTTCTTCTCCTTTATTCTATAATAAACTCTCCTTTCCTTGATACTTCTTCTAATCCATGTGTTATTTCATCCCAATCTGAATTATTATATCCGAATAATACTTCATCATCACCTATTTCATTCATTACTTTTAACAATATCTTTGTTGCTTCTTCTATTACTTTTTTCTCTTCTTCGTTTAACTCAATCGTTGTCTGTCTTCTTGTTATCTTCATCATCCTTCTCCTTTTTTACCCACTTAAATTCGCCTGTTTGATACAGGTATGGTTGATGCGATAATTCATATTCTGTTGTTACCGCATATGCCAAATTCCCGTTCCACGTTAATGCTTTTGCCATGAACTCGGCATCCTTCTTCGACATATCTAGCGGTGTTTCTAATTTATCCCATTTTGCTGTTCTTTCTGCATTGTTTATTGATGTTACAAATACTGCTCCGTAGTTTGTCATCACCAATACGTAGTAATAATACTTTGTTTTGCTCATTTTTCTTTTATCCTATCCTTTCTAATCCGCCCATGCTTGGTCTTACCAGAATTGAACCCATATCTGATAGCATTTCATCTGATAGATTTGTCGCCATTGACATTACTCTGTAAAAATCATCCATCTTTTCATAGTCATATTCCCAATTTTCTTCGTACTTTGATATAAACAACATATCTAAAATTGTTCCGAATGTTGTCTGTGTTAAAATACAATGATATACTAAATGTCCTGTTCTCTCTTCAAACTCTTTTACTTTCTTGTATAACTCTTCGTTTTCATCTAATATATTCAATACTGCCGAGTATTGTTTATTGATTCTTTCTGAGTAATAAAGCCTATCCTCTTTTGAGAATAGGCTTGTTACGCTTCCTAGCAATTTCATTTCCTTTAGTCTTTTAATTGCCAACTTTTTCATTTTATCCCTGTTCACTGCTCTCCTCCTTATATCTTTCGATTGCCTTGTAATATGCTTCTTTTATTGTTCCCATGTATGATTCTAGTGTTGATATTGTATAGCCATCTTTATCGTAATTCCACCAAACCATTACTTCCTTATTAATCAATGTGTCATCAACTTCCATTTTTCCGTACCCTGTTGCTTTTTCAAGATACATTTGCAAATCTTTGATATTTTCCGCCGTCGTTGGCTTAAAGATTTCTACTTTGTATTCGTCTGAGCCTTCTCCATTTGTTAAATCATATGATGTTGCATCTCCAATTTTGATTTTCATTGCTCTTTTTCCTATTACTGATTGAGCTGTTTTTTCATATTCTTCGCATTGTTTCCTTACCTCAGCTACTCTTTCCGCTGTTTTTGTTCCATATACGTAGAAAGGTGTTCCGTCACATGCTATAAATGCTTTTGTTTCTTTTACAGTTCTTTCTTCTATTATTTCTTTCATTTTTTCTCCTTAATTAATTCTTTGTGTTTATTAGCTCTTTATTCAACTTGTGAAACTCCTCAAGAATTTGCATGTTTACATTGCCGATTCTGCTTACTGTTGTTGTTAATTCCTTGATGTTTGCGTTGATTTCATCTAACTTTTCTGTTAGCTGATTATTGCTTTCTTTCTTCTCTTCTTTTACTTCCTCTTCCTTTTCAATTATTACATCTACTCCATGTACACATTTGATTGCTAGTGCATCTGTCATGCCCATTGTTCCGCTTTTTCTAACATTGTACAACCATGTATTGCTTCTTCCTATTGTTTCTGCAAATTCCTGTTCTGTATCAAATTTGCCTGCTAATTTCATTAGCTTTTCAATATTGCAATATACGCCCTTTGTTACTCCTCTTTTTCTCTGTCCATTTGTTGTGTATCTCATTTTTTATCCCTCCGCTTTTTTAAATTCGTCTTCTGTCCATTCCATGTAATTTGTTACATTTTCCATTTTTAGGTTTGGATGTGATGAAAAGAACTGATACCATACATCTGCTATTGAGTCTCCTTGGAATACATCGTCACCACAGTCGCCATATCCGTTATCAAATTCTACTTCTAAGTAATATGTATCTCCGTAAATATGACTACTTGTATTCTTTCCGCTCCAATACTCGTCATCCCAATATGAGTTTCCGTAATCGTATCTGTATGTTCCGTTATAATCGTATATTCCCCATCTTCCATATACTTTTTCTATGTATTCATACTGCACTCCTTTCTCTAAGCCGTCTTTAATTAGCTTTATCGTTGTATTCAATGTTCTTTCCATCTCTTCCAATACAACTTTTTCGTATACATGATGCTCGTCATAATATCCACAGCTTATATTTACTCCTGCCACACCGCAGTCTGGACATAAATATGATATATCTGAACAGGTTCCCCATTCCTCAACATATTTTGTTACCTCTGCGACATACTTATGGAAATCTTCGTTTGTATCTTCATAGAATACTATATCGTTATTTCCTTTTCTGTCTAATTCTATGATGAAATACATATCGCTTAAGTCCTTTATGTAGTCTGTCTTTGTAAACTTTGATGAGCCTACACATCCTATCTCTTCATCTTCACAGAATACGATTGTTGGTCTTAATTCTGTTCTTTTTAAGATTTCCATAATCATGTACACGCCACATCTATCATCACCTCCTATTCCCTGTGGCGAATGTACAACTGTCTTACCTTTTTCTACATATTCGTATACTTCTTTTACTTTCTTTCTCTTTCCATACTCTACTCTTGGTGTTGTGTCCATGTGTGCTGTTAATGCAATCTTGTCATTACCTTTTACGTACACGAATCCATCTTCTTTTACAACTTCGTCGTAATATTTTGCCAATTCGCTAATAAGATAGCTTCTTAATTCCTTTTGGCTTAATTTACATATTTTGACAAATTCCTTGTTACTTACTCTTCTTTTTCCCTTGTGATGCTTCATGCGATTGTCCTCCATACGCCATCTTCTTCGTCATATGTTGCTTCTGTTCTACTTACCCAATTATCATCCTCTAATTTTACATATCCCGCATTTTCTGCATCCTCCTCGCTTGTAAACGCTGTATCATCGTCAATCCATACCAAATCTTCGTTCTCTCTATTGTATAACTCTCCGTCGATTTCGATTGTATCATCTTCGCTTATCCATTCACCATCTACCTCCACATAACCATCATTTTCTGCGTTTTCTTCACATGAATAATTGTAACCGTCTACTGTTGTTATGTATGGTTCTCCACTGTAATAAAGTTCATTGTAATCATCCCTGTAGCAGTCATCTTCGTGATGGTTTTCGTAATCGTTCTCGCAATAATACAATTCATCCTCTGGATACCAATATCCATCACTATCTCTTCTATATCCATCTTCTTCTGCGCATTCTTCACAACAATAACAACTTCCGTCTTCTGTGTACACTGCATCATATCCATCACCATCGAATCTCTCGCCGCATCTTTCACATGTCTGTGGATTATTGTATTTTGTATTGTTTAAGCAATCTGAACATATGATATTATCTGTTTCATCATGCTCATCTCCGCATACTGGACATATCGGGTCATGTCCAATTTCGATGCATACTTCGCCGTCATATGATTTATTAATCATCATTACTCCGTTTGAGTATTTAACATAATCTCTGTAATGTGTTCCGTAGCTTCTTGTTCTATCACCACATGCTGTTGAGCCTTTTACTATGTTCCAATAGTTGTTTACATTGTAGATATCTGAAATTACTTTTGACATTACATCTCTAAACTGTTTTCCTAGTGAATTATCACCTCCATCTCTGTCATCTGGATATACTCTTGCTTCGAGGATTGCATTCCCCTCTTCGCCGATACAGAATACTGCTCTATTTATTTTCTTCTGCTTGTAATACTCTGTTCCTTCATAGCTCTCATCAATTACGTAATAAATTAATGATGTGCTGTCAAGCATGTAGCTTTCTGTTCCGCTTGAATAACATCCGTCTTCATCATCACCTACGTAATGACAAGACTTCCAATTATACCCATGTGACATGCTCCAATAGTCAATGGGATTCAGTGAAATTACTGTAATCCTCTTATACTTAATTGGATTAATCTCATTACAGAGAATTGCATACTGGCGATTATATCCATCGTCTCTTGTGTATGTTCCATAATCATTGATTTCTACGTACTTATCCAAATCAATTGTTTTGCATACTTTCTGAATAATTCTTGAAATCTTCTGTCCTGCTACGGCTTCAACCTCTGGAATGTAGTGGTTTACTCTTTCTACCAATTCCTCTGTTGCAAAATTTGTTTCTACGTTTTTAAATTCACTTAATGCGTATACTACTCTTTTGTATTTCATTTCTGTTTCTTTATCAACTCGTTCGCTTAATAATGTTGACGTTGAGTTTGTTATTTCAGCATATTTCGTATATGCTTCATCATATTTTTCTCTTAATACTGTTCTTGCAGGCTCTCCGTTTATCATTAAATTCATTCCATTGAAACATGAATTTTCTAGATAATAAACTGCGTCTGCTAACTTATCTTTCTCTCTTTGTGCTTTACTAAATTCCTCCCTTTTGCTTACTTTGCTTAGTTCTTGACGAATTATTCTATTTACCCATTCGTTGAAATTTTCTATTGCTGATGTATTAAGCGCTCTTTCATATTCTGATTCCTTGAATACTATTGCAAGGTTCTCTTCATCCCAGTTCGGATGCTTTCTGAACTTTTCCAGTAAATCAGCTTTATTCCTTTCCCATACATTTTTAATTTTTTCAACTGCGCTTCTTTCATATGCTACCTCATGTTCGCTTAACCAATTGCACATCTCATTTGTTATATTCATTTTTGAAATCTCCTTTAAATTTAATAATTTTAAATTGATGATAATTACAAACCATGTAGTGAACGAGTAGTCAAGTGCTTTTCAACTTGACAACTCGTGAGCGGAGTGGTAACTATTCTATGTATCGTCTATCTTTTCTCTTTTCATCTTTTGTTTTTCCTTTCTGCGTCTGCACAATAAAAATTTTCTGTTACTTGCAACTTCTTATTATTTAGACTATGTTTCTTGCATAGAGAGGTCTTATACCCATCGGAATAACGGCTTTGATAGTGTCTACATTCCTTACATCTAATCTGCATTCATTTCTTCCCTTTCTTATCTGCTTCTATGATTACTGGTTCATCTTCAATTATGTTAATAATCATAGCTTCGTCATACACTTGTGAATGCCCATTAGGACATTTAGGTAGATTTTTGATGTGTTTTATCAGTGCATCTGCATCAATTAATTTTCCTGTTTTTTGTAGCGGCTTTCCGTACTTAAATGCATTTACTGCTATTTCACCGAATTTATCACCGTCATTCGGCATTCTTATTTTTCCCAACATAAAATGGTCTTCGTTTTCATTTGTGTCTGGAATCCTAACTAAAACTCTCATTTTCTTCCTCCTTATCTGCTTCTATTATTGTTGGTGCTATTCTGATATAGTTACTTCCATAGTTTGCATCATCAATAGCATTTAATGGTAATTCATCAGCATCAATTAATCTTCCATGTCCTTTTGGTAGAACGACTGCTTCATTGAATGCATTAACTATCATATCAAGTGTTTCATGTTCATAATTTCCGCTTATTCCTGCGTAATCCCATGCTTTACAGTCAAATAACACACGCTCAAAACTTTCTTTGAATCTATCTGTGTTGAAGTCCTGCTCAAACTCTTCTGGTATCTTTAATACTATCTTTGCCATTACTTGTTCTCGCTTTCTTTTT
>Ga0326513_10003068_pt1 | contig 12186 bp, 10 predicted proteins | sample 2_2465_0518_D_FD_203654 | JGI IMG/M metagenome (GOLD analysis project Ga0326513, IMG submission 203654) | Bovine rumen microbial communities from UC Davis, California, United States - 2_2465_0518 | ecosystem: Host-associated > Mammals > Digestive system > Stomach > Rumen | place: USA... | reverse complement strand
GTAATGATTTTCAGCTCGTTGACCGTTTGCTTCGCGGCGACCGAGAAAAACAATAAGTATTCAATCGACGACTCCGCAGAGCTTTTTACCGAGCAGGAGTTCAATCAGATCAAAACAAAGCTTGAAACCTCAAGCAGTAAAACCGGCTGGCAGTTCATTGTTTACACCGACACAAAAAATGTGTATTCAAGTTCTCTCAGGGACTACTACGAAACAAACTACTTTGAGAAAAACGGCTTTGAGAAGAACTCGGTTGTCCTTGTTATTAATTCAACAATGAACAGGGGTACGTTCTTTGCCAACGGCGGCGCGGCTTACTATATCAACGACAGCCGTACCGACGAAACAGGCAAAAAGCTCCGCGCTGATATGGATAATCAAAATTATATCGGAGCGGTAAACGACTTTGCCGACCAAATGGTAAAATACCACGACAACCCCACGGCAGAGGCTGAAAGAAAATCCAATAAGCTTGGATATGTATTAAAGCACTATTGGTGGGCGTTCATTTTGATTGCAATCGTAGCGGGCGGCGCTACCTTCGGCATCACCGCGGGCAAGTACAAGTACAACGGCAAGTTCAACACCTACGATTTAAAGGCGAACAGCCAGACAATGCTCACGGACAGCCAGGATGTGTTTGTAACAAAGCACACCACCTCGCACACTATCCAGTCAAGCTCATCCTCGTCGTCGGGCTCGTCGCATTCTTCGGGCGCGGGCGGCTCACGCGGAGGAGATTTCTAAAATTTAATATAACGTATTCCTGAAGGGAAAATTATATTGACCCCAAAGATTTACATTAATCAGCAGACAATATGTCTGCAAATCGGTTATGTATCGGCGGCGTCATTTTAGCGCCGCCGTTTTATCAGCTAAAAAAACAATCAAACCCGGTGTAGGGGTGACCCTCGCGGTCACCCGATAGCTATGCGCCGATTTGCCGGGAGGCGCAACCGCCTCCCCTAAAACAGAGAGGACATCGGAAAGGAAAAATATGGAAAAAAGAGTAGCCTCGGTAAGCATAATCGTTGAGGACGCCGAACGCGCGTCAGAAATCAACGATATTCTCCACACCGCGTCCGAATATATCGTAGGACGAATGGGAATACCTTACCGTGAGAAAAATATTAGTATAATCAGCGTAGTTATGGACGCGCCGCAGGACGTAATAAGCAACGTTTCGGGCAGACTCGGAAGGCTGTCGGGCGTGACCGTAAAAACTGCCTACGCAAAAAAGTAACACCATGGAAAATTTAACGATAATCGAAAAACTGAAAAGCGGCTCAGTCCCCGAAAAGCAAGAGCTTGCTCAGCTTCTTGAAACGATAACCGACTCCGAAAGAGAGGATTTAAAAGAGGCGGCTCAAAAAAAGGCTCAAAGCATATTCTCAAATAAAGTATATATTCGCGGACTGATTGAAATATCAAGCTACTGCAAAAACGACTGTCTCTACTGCGGACTGCGGCGATCAAACAAAAACGCCGTGCGCTACCGCCTCAGCAAGGAGCAAATACTCTCCTGCTGTGAAAACGGTCACAGGCTCGGCTTCCGCACCTTTGTTCTGCAGGGCGGCGAGGACGCGTACTATTCCGACGACGTGATGTGCGATATCGTAAGCACGATAAGGCAAAAATACCCCGACTGCGCAATCACGCTTTCGCTTGGTGAGCGCGGATACCAAAGCTTTAAGCGGCTGTATGACGCCGGCGCGGACAGGTATCTGCTCAGGCACGAAACCGCAAACGCGCTTCATTACTCAAAGCTTCATCCAAAAAGCATGAGCCTTGAAACCCGCAAAAGCTCGCTCTTTGCGCTAAAGGAAATAGGATACCAGACGGGCGCGGGCTTCATGGTGGGCTCTCCGTGGCAGACGTATGAAACGCTTGCCGAGGATTTGCTGTTCATCAAAGAGCTGCAGCCCCAGATGTGCGGCATAGGGCCGTTCATCCCGCACAAGGACACCCCGTTTTTTGACAAGCCCTCCGGCACGCTCAAAATGACGCTCGTTTTGCTCTCAATAATCAGGCTGCTGCACCCTCATGTGCTGCTGCCTGCAACAACAGCGCTCGGCACGATCCACCCAAAGGGCAGGGAGCTTGGAATATTGCACGGAGCAAATGTAGTAATGCCGAACCTTTCGCCTGCCGAGCACCGAAAGGACTATTCGCTCTACGACAACAAAATCTGCACGGGAGATGAAGCGGCAGAGTGTATCCGCTGTCTGTCGGGCAGAATGAAATTAATAGGCTATGAAATCGTCACCGACCGCGGCGACTACAAATAATAGGTATAGGAGTAAGAAAAATGACTAAGTACGATCCAAAATCACTAAAGGCTGAGGAATTTATCAACGACGCCGAAATCCGGGAAACCCTAAAATACGCTGACGAAAACAAGGACAACCTTGAACTGATAGACAGCATTATTGAAAAGGCAAAGCTGCGCAAGGGACTTTCACACCGCGAGGCAAGCGTTCTTCTCGCCTGCGACAACGAGGAAAAAATCAAGGAAATCTACGAGCTTGCAATGCAGATAAAAAAGGATTTCTACGGCGACCGAATCGTAATGTTCGCGCCGCTCTACCTCTCAAACTACTGCGTAAACGGCTGTGTTTACTGTCCGTACCACGCAAAGAACAAGCACATCTGCCGCAAAAAACTCACTCAGGAGGAGGTCAAGGCGGAGGTTATCGCGCTCCAGGATATGGGACACAAGCGTCTCGCGATCGAAGCAGGCGAGGATCCCGTCAACAACCCCATCGAGTACATCCTTGAGTGCATCGACACTATCTATTCAATCAAGCACAAGAACGGCGCGATCCGCCGCGTTAACGTAAACATCGCCGCAACCACCGTTGAGAACTACAAAAAGCTTCATGACGCGGGAATCGGCACCTACATTCTTTTCCAGGAAACCTACAATAAAGAAAGCTATGAAAAGCTTCATCCCACAGGCCCCAAGCACAACTACGCCTACCACACCGAGGCTATGGACAGAGCCATGGAGGGCGGAATCGACGACGTCGGACTGGGCGTACTGTTTGGTCTGGAGCTTTACCGCTATGAGCTTGCAGGAATCCTCATGCACGCCGAGCACCTTGAAGCGGTACACGGCGTAGGTCCCCACACAATCAGCGTTCCGCGAATCAAGGCGGCTGACGATATCGATCCCGACGAGTTCGACAACGGAATCGACGACGAAACCTTTGCCAAGATTATAGCGATTATCCGCATAGCCGTTCCGTACACAGGCATGATCATCTCGACCCGCGAGGGCAAGAGCGTGCGTGAAAAGGCGCTGCGCCTCGGTATTTCTCAAATCAGCGGCGGTTCGCGCACAAGCGTAGGCGGCTATGTTGAGCCCGAGGACGAGGACGAAAACTCCGCTCAGTTTGACGTATCGGATCAGCGCACACTCGACGAGGTCGTAAAGTGGCTTATGGATCTGGGCTACATTCCGTCATTCTGTACCGCATGCTACCGCGAGGGCAGAACAGGAGACCGTTTTATGTCGCTGTGCAAGAGCGGACAAATCCAGAACTGCTGCCACCCCAACGCGCTTATGACGCTTGAGGAATACCTCATGGACTACGCAAGCCCCGCAACACGCGAGGTGGGCGAAAAGATGATTGAGCGCGAGCTGCTCAACATTCCAAAGGAAAAGGTAAGAAAAATCGCGACAGAATATATTGAGGAAATCAAAAAGGACGGAAAGCGCGATTTCCGCTTCTGATGAGGTGATTATATGAGCCTTAACGCAACACCCTCGGGCGAGAGGGTACACATCGGCTTTTTCGGCAGAAGAAACGCGGGCAAATCCAGCGTAGTAAACGCCGTAACAAATCAGCAGATATCGGTTGTGTCCGACGTAAAGGGCACAACCACCGACCCCGTGACAAAGGCTATGGAGCTGTTGCCGCTCGGCCCGGTAATGATCGTTGACACCCCCGGCTTTGACGACGAGGGCGCACTCGGCGAGCAGAGAGTTCTGCGCACAAAGCAGGTGCTCAACCGCATCGATATAGCCGTGCTCGTTGTTGACGCAACTGCAGGAAAAACCGAGGCTGACAATCAGCTCTGCCAAATCTTCCGCCAAAAAAACATACCTTATATTATCGCGTACAACAAGCGCGACCTCGTACCCGACACTGAATTTGAGGACGGGATCGCGGTAAGCGCGCTTGAAAATACAAATATTGATCTGCTTAAGGAAACGATTGCAAGGCTTAGTAAATCCGATAAGCCCGAAATCCCGATTTGCCGCGACCTTGTAAACGCGGGCGATTTGACTGTGCTCGTTGTTCCGGTGGATTCGGCAGCTCCAAAGGGCAGACTTATTTTGCCGCAGCAGCAGACCATCCGCGACCTCATAGACGCGGGCGCGGTTGCGGTTGTGGCGCGTGACAGCGAATTAAAACTTACGCTTGAAAAGCTCGGCAAAAAGCCGTCGATCGTCATCACCGACAGTCAGGTTTTCGGCAAGGTCAAGGACATTGTGCCTCAGGATATCCGCCTGACCTCGTTTTCGATCCTTATGGCGCGCCACAAGGGATTTTTGGAGACGGCGGTAAAGGGAGCGGCGGCAATTGAAAACCTTCGCGACGGCGACCGCGTTCTTATTTCAGAGGGCTGCACCCACCACCGCCAGTGCGAGGACATCGGCACCGTAAAGCTTCCGCGCTGGCTCAGCAGCTACACCAAAAAGGATATTAAAATAGAAACCAGCTCGGGCAAGGGCTTCCCGGATGATTTATCGCCCTACAGCCTGATAATTCACTGCGGCGGCTGCATGCTCAATGAGCGTGAGGTTCAGTACCGCCGAAGCTTCGCCGAGGACAGCGGCGTACCCTTTACAAACTACGGCACGGCGATCGCCTACATGCAGGGGATTTTGCCGCGCACACTCAGCGTTTTCCCACAGCTTCAAAATTTAGTTATGAGGTGAACCAATGAAAAAAGTTTTTTCAGCAATCGCGGCGGCAGTAATGCTTTTGTCGCTTTGCTCATGCTCGGAGCAGAGCAGCTCATCGTCTCAGGCAACAACAGCCGAGCCGACCACCGCTGCGGCTTCAACCGCTGCCAAAATCGACGCCACAGGAGACTCCGCAGGCGACGAGCGCATATACGGAAAGTGGAGCGGCCCTCAGGTGACAACTCAGGGAGATAAGCTTGCGGACGTTGAAATGGAGTTCAGGCGTAACGGCAGCTTTGACTACAAGGCAAAGGGCAGCTACGAAAAAGACGACGTGGAGGTTATTCAGGACGGCACGTTCACAATTGACGTTGACGTTGTATCAATGACCTTTAAAAACTCAACGGTAAAGAACCTTAAAACGGGCAAGGAGAAAAAGGAGAAAATCAGCTCCGACGATTACTCCGACGTAAGCGGCACCCTGACCTCCGCAACCGAGCTGTACATCGTTTCAGACTACGGCTATACAATTGAGCTTAAGAAACAGAAGTAGGAAAAGTCAAAAAGCCTCCTTTCATAAAGGAGGTGGCGCGCCGCTTGCGGCGTGACGGAGGATTTATCAGATGACGTATTATTTCATCAAAAACCTTTGACAGAACGGAAATGTCAGCGCAGTAAAATCCTCAGTCAATCCCTTGCGTGATTGACAGCTCCTTTGTAAAAGGAGCCTTGTTTGCCGTAAATTCAATATGTGACAATCTAAAACCTATAACACCGTTTTCAACAAACTTAAAGGGCGCGTCAGCGCCCTTAATTATTTGCGCAAAAATCAAATAATATTGCAAAAACTATTGACTTTTTGGTAAAATTGGTGTACTATTTATGTACTACGATTTATAATACAATAAAATCGAGTAATTGCGGATTAAAAAACGGCGAAAGAGGGTACACGCCGAATTCAGGAGGAATAAATATGTTTCAAATCGATCCAAGTACAAGAATTCCGATTTATGAGCAAATCATCAACAATGTAATAAAAATGGCTTCTTTGGGGGTCCTGAAGCCCGGCGACAAGCTTCCGCCGGTGCGGATACTCGCGTCGGAGCTGGGAATCAATCCCAACACCGCCGCAAAAGCTTACCGCGACTTAGAGGCAAAGGGATATATTTATTCCACCGTGGGCAGAGGCAGCTTTTTAAGCGAGCAGGCAACTCAGAACTTTGCGCAGAAGGAGCTTGCCGTTGACAAGTTCAAGGCTGCAGCGCGCGAGGCGGTAACCTACGGTTCAACAAGGGATGAGCTTGTTGCGATTATCGACAAAATTATCGGCTAAATATATTTTAGTCAACTGTTCAGGGAGGTTTTACGGTGATAGAAATAAGAAACCTGACCAAAAGATTTGACAAGGTTACCGCTGTTGACAACCTCAGCGTTAACATTGAAAGCGGCGGCGTTGTGGGGCTTGTAGGCAGCAACGGCGGCGGAAAATCGACGCTGCTCAGACTGCTTTCGGGCATCTTTGCGGCTGATTCGGGCAGCATAATAATTGACGGTCAGGATTTGTACAACAATGCCGCCGTCAAGGGAACGTGCTTTTTTGTACCCGATTTTCCGTTCTACTACGACCGCAGCACAATCAACAACACCGCCTCGCTCTACCGCGACCTGTATCCGAACTGGAGCGAACAGCGTTTTGAAAAGCTGTGCTCAATGTTCCCTGTTGGCAGGGACAGTAAAATAATAAATATGTCAAAGGGAATGCAGCGTCAGGCGGCAATTATCCTTGCGCTTTCAACCTGTCCGAAGTATCTTTTTATGGACGAGATCTTTGACGGACTTGACCCCGTTATGAGGCTTCTGCTCAAAAAGCTGATTATTGAGCAGGTGTCCGACAGCGCTATGACCGTAATAATAGCCTCGCACAACCTTCGCGAGCTTGAGGACTTGTGCGACAGAGTGTGCCTTATGCACCTCGGCAGAATGCTCCTTGACCGCGATATCGACACTCTGCGCGAGGAGTTCCGCAAGGTTCAGATCGCGTTTCAGCAAATTCCGCTTGTGCCAAATCTTTTTGAGGGCATAAACATAGTAAACGCTTGGCAAAACGGCAATATTTTCAATCTCACTATCAGGGGAAAAGAAACTGACTTCATGCCGCAGCTTGAGGCGCTGAAGCCTGCGTACATTTCGGCAATGCCGCTCAGTCTTGAGGAAATATTTATAAGTGAAATGGGGGTTTACGGATATGACACAGGCTTCGTCCTTTAAGGAAAACCTCAAAAACGCTTTTTCAATATTTAAGTGGGAAACCAAAAACCGCGCCACTTCTCTTGCGGTTTACGGAATTTTATCCGCGTCGCTGACGGCAGTAATATTTACACTTTGCATGTCCGTTGGCGTTAATCCGGAGGAACAGCTGCCTTTTCAAAAGGCGGCGCTGGCGTTTCAGCTTATTGCATCTTCCATTGTTTTTACGCTCACGGTCGTATTTACAATCATCTACACCGCTGGCAACTATTCGTATCTCCACAACAAGCGCAAGGTTGATATGTACGGCTCGCTGCCAATCAGCTCGGCGGTGCTGTACCTGTCAAAAACCGTCTCCGCGTTTTTGTTCTCGCTTGTTCCCGCGCTGTTCTTCTTCGGAATAATTTCGGTGGCTTCAATTATTATGGGACAGCCGCTTGTCACCGAAACAATCGAGCTCTATGTTCACGTCATCATCGGAACAATGGCGTGCGTGGCTTTTTACGGCTTCCTTGCCGTATGCTGCGGAACAACTATTCATACGATCATTTCGTTTTTGGCTATCTGCATTTCCTATCCTATAGCCTCAAACCTTGTAAAAGGCGTAATCAAAGCGTTCTATTACGGACTTCCCGCCGGCGTAAACAAAAATCATTTTCTGCTTAACGCGCTGAATCCGATTGAAGCGTATCAGGGCAAAAACGTGATTTACTGGATCCTGTTTACCGCGCTCTGCTTGGTGCTCGGCACTTGGCTTTCAAAGAAACGCAGATCCGACCGCGCTCAGAACTCCTTCGCATATTATCTGCCTGCGTACATAGTAAAGCTTATTGTGGCTTTTATCTGCGGAATGCTGCTCGGAATTTTGTTCGGTTCAATCAACGTGCTCGGTAACGGACTGCTCGGCTTTGCGTTCGGGTTCCTGCTCGGGGCGATTCCCGCGTATGTTATAGTTCACCTTATTTTCTATCTGAACTTTGACAGACTGATCAAAACCTCGATCCCGTTTGCCGCAATGGTATTTCTTGTGTTCGCGGCGATAATCGTCTGCAATTTCGATGTGTTGGGCTACAACAGGTATCTTCCGAACCTTGAAGATGTTGAGAGCGCAGGCTTTGTGTATACAAGCGATGTGCTTGACGGCGGAAAAACCGTGCGGATAATCGCGGATGAATGTGCTGACGATTACTCGGATACGGACGATATCCAAAAGGTATTGGACGTCCACCGCGAAACGCTGTATGACCTTAATTTCAGCTCGCAGGCGAAATTCGCAAATGTATGGTACCACGTATTTTTTGACGGAATCGAGGAGGTCGTGGGCAGCGAAAGCTCATACTGCGTAGGCTACAGAATGAAAAGCGGAGGCATAGTAACGCGCTATTACCGCGAATATCAGCTTGTTATCGGCAGTAAAATGCAGAATTCCAATACTCGCTCAAAGCTGATTGATGAAATCACGGAATCTAATAAATACTACGACATCTACTATTCAATCGATACCGTCTCGCCCGAGATGCTTCAAAAAATCTCTGTTCGCGGAAACGTTAACCTCAGCGGAGAGGAATGTGTTGTTGCGGAAAACAACAGAGTCAGCGCGCAGCAGGCAAGGGCTGACAGTCTCAGAATTTATGAGGCAATGAAAAAAGACCGAATTCATTTTTCAAAATCAAGCTCGGATTTCTCCGACAGCAAAAAGGGCGCGGTTATATATTATGAAAGTCAAAACAGGGTTCAGACCTCAAGACTTTTACACACGCTGATGCGTTTGAGCGACTATCAAAGCAAAAAAGTAAGCATAACCGAGGACGACGTAAATACCGTTCAGGTTCTCAGAGAGATAGGCGTTTACGATTCAAGCGGCAAGCTGAATAAAAACAGCCCGTATTACAGGTTTGAGGATCAGGAGTTCACTCACTAAAAAATCAGGCAAGATGTTATCCTGAGCGGTGACGAAGGCAAAATCGCGCAGCGATTTAGTCGAAGGATCCCCCAATGATATAAACAATGGTTTTCTATTTGGGAGATTCCTCCGCGTTGGTCGGAATGACATATTATAATATGATAGCAATAAAAACACGGTCGGGCAAAAACGCTGTTTTCCCGACCGTGTTTTTATATTAATTTCTCATAAGGTGAATTGCGGTTTCGGCTTTTTCGATAATCCGTAAATCGTTGTCGTAGGTGCAAAGCTTGCGCGCCTGCTGCAAATCGACCCAGATGAAGCTGTCAATTTCTTCCTCCTGGATCTTTACGTTGTCGGTAAAGGCGCGCGCCAGGAAGAATACTACGCGCTTGCGGATTCTTCCGAACGGACAGTACTCGCTGATTTCGCGGAAGCCCCTGACGAGGGTAACATCAAGTCCCGTTTCCTCCTTGATTTCGCGGACTGCGGTTTCCTGCTCGGTTTCGCCGTCCTCAATGTGTCCCTTTGGGAAGCTCCAGTAGCGTCCGTTGTTGTTTTTTACAAGCAGGATTTTGGTGTTCTGCTTTGTCTTGTAGAAGATGATTCCGCCGCAGGATTTTTCATAAAGACATCTCAGGCTTTTTAACCTGACGTTTGAAAGCCGCGACAAAACCTGTTTGAGCTCGGGCTCGTAAAAAACCTCGCCCGGCTGCGATACGATCAGCTTTTCGCCGTTAAGCCCCTCAAATTCGGCAACAGCAATAACAACGCAGTCTGTAAATTCATACACGTTCTTACGAGTTACAAGATACGCGCTGCGGTTGCTTATATTAGCCGAGCTAACATAAGCCGAGTACAAACCCTGCGCTATGTTTCCGAAAACCGTAGCTTTAACTTTTTCGGCTATCATGCTGCTGCCTCCTTTCTGGGAAAATAATTAGTCAAACATTGCTGTAATATTGTCGAGCTGTCCCTGAGTGTTCGCGCTCATAATACCGTTGAGGAAAAGGAAGTCCGTGATTCCGTTGTTCTTGCAGTAGGTTGCAAGGTCAACGTCCGAATTTGCGCGGAAGGTTCTCAGATCCATAACGTGAACCTCGCTGAAATTCTGTGTTAAGTACGGAACAAACGCGTTGCCGTAGCTTTCCTTTACAACGGCAATCTTTCTGTTGGGCTCTGCGTTTTCTGACTGAGATTTAAGAATCGTCAGCGGATTGTCGCCGAAGATAAATACGCCGTAGGTGTTTGAGCCTGCCGTAGCGTTCTCAAAATACGGGCTGTCGTAATTCTCGGTTGAGCCGCTCGCGTAGTGGAGCTCCATCGATACCGAGTAGGGGAACTGCCAGTAATGTACGGAGTCGGGGTCAAGCCCGGTAGCTGTATCGGAGAATGTGCCCGTAAAGCCGTCAATCTGTTTTTCGGTGCATTGCTTAAGGTCAAGCGGTGTGAGCTTTAAGGTGTCGGCAAACGCCTTGTATGCGTAATACGCGCCGAGTCCCGTCCAGTGGTGGTCGGAGTGGAAGTAGGTGTACTCCTTGTTGTGCTCGGCAAGGTAGTTGTAAGCGTTAACGGGAGTTACTCCGCTCATGCTTTCGTATGCCTTTTTGATGTTGTCAGCCTGAGAGTTGGACTGAACCACGCTGCCGTCCTTTAATCTCTGCGGCAGACCGTATTCGGTGTGGTTCGGAACGATCATGCTGTACACGTTTATTCCGCTGAGCTTTGAAGCAAGTGAGTTTACGGTGTCGGCGTAGGTCTTTGCGGAATCGTCGCTTCCGCCGAACAGCTCGTATGCCGAGCCGTGCCAGCCGTATACCGTGCCGAAGTCGGTTCCCGCCGAGTTGTCGTCGTCAATAACGGGCGTCATAAAGAACGAGGTCGAAAGCGGGTCGCCGGTCTGAGCGTTTGCCGGAGCCGCAGCCTCGGTGGCGCTTTCCTGACCCGACTGCTGCTGGGTTTTCGTATCGGTTGAAATTTCAACCGGCTCTTTCTTTGAGCAGCCCCTGAACATTAGCGAAATTAAAATAATAAGAAAAATCAGTATCGCCGCGCCGCCTGCCAAAATAACAATTCTGTTGCGGAGCCTTGTGCGGTTTCTGCGCCGTGAATTAGGTCTGCGCGAGCCCGGTCTGCGCGAGCTCGGTCTCCTGTTGCCGTAGGATGAACGGTTATTCCTTGCCGCCTGCCTCCTGCGGTAATCACGACTGTCAATCGTTTCATCGAAGTTGTCAAGATCAAAGTAATCGTCACGATTGCGGTCACTCATGATAAATCCTCCTGATTCTGAAATGTTACAGAATATTGTAAAACAACACAATCATTAAGGCAACACCGCGCAATTCGCGGCGCGCGCCTTGCTGGAATCTTGTTCCGTCAGACTGCCCCAAAAATCTCGGCAAGGCGTCAGCCTTGCCTCAATTTATTTGTGCACCCTGACAAAAAATCTTACTGCGCAATCCGCACACCTGAATTTTGCGGTATTGCCTTAAACACATACAATCATTATACAACATTATCGACCTAAAAACAATACGATAACATAAATTTTTATGAAAAAACAATGGCATTTTGGCTGTTTAAACAATAACCCGCATGCCCCTGAGCAAGATTATTGTTTTGCGTTATTGCGTTCGCGGTTTTTTTGTGTTACAATCTAAGGTAACAAATACAAAAAGGTGATGTACATTGTCTTTTCCACAGGATAAAATCAGAAATTTCAGCATAATCGCTCACATCGACCACGGCAAAAGTACGCTTGCCGACCGTATTCTTGAGCAGACAAATTCAGTTTCCGCGCGCGACATGGAAGCGCAGCTCCTTGACGACATGGAGCTTGAGCGCGAGCGCGGAATTACAATAAAGGCGCGCGCCGTAAGCGTAATCTACAACGCGGACGACGGCGAGTCGTATCTGTTTAACCTGATCGACACCCCCGGCCACGTTGACTTTAACTACGAGGTTTCACGTTCTCTTGCGGCATGCGAGGGCGCAATCCTTGTTGTTGACGCGTCGCAGGGAATAGAGGCGCAGACTCTTGCCAACACCTACCTTGCGGTTGACAGCGGACTTGAAATCGTGCCGGTAGTAAATAAAATCGACCTGCCCAGCGCCGACCCCG
>Ga0326513_10003066_pt1 | contig 12187 bp, 14 predicted proteins | sample 2_2465_0518_D_FD_203654 | JGI IMG/M metagenome (GOLD analysis project Ga0326513, IMG submission 203654) | Bovine rumen microbial communities from UC Davis, California, United States - 2_2465_0518 | ecosystem: Host-associated > Mammals > Digestive system > Stomach > Rumen | place: USA... | reverse complement strand
CTTTCACTAGGCAAGGTCAGCTAAAGAATTTCAGCAGTTGTACCGGTGATATTCGTGACAAGGCTTTGGAATTATTTAGAAACAACTATAACTTTAGAAAACCTATACGGTCAATCGGTGTATCTGTCAGTGGGCTTATTGGTGACAACTCACCATTTCAGTTATCTTTCTTTGAGGATAACAACAAGGATATTAGGGATGAAAAGTTAGACAAGACACTTGATTCACTAAAAAACAGATTTGGCAACTATGCAGTACGACCTGCCTTTTTGATGAAAGACAAAAACCTTACTTTATTAAATCCAAAAGATGACCATATTATTCACCCAGTAGGATTTTTTTAATGGAGAAATTTTATGAAAGAATATGTTAGCGTTACGGCAAAATTTGATGAAGATGGAAGTTTGTTGCCTTTGGTGATAAACTGGGATGATGGCAGAAAATATAAAATTGACAAAATCACCGATATTCGTTTTGCAAGTTCCTTAAAAAGTGGTGGTGTTGGTGTTAGATACACCTGTCAAATTATGAATCACACAAGGTATTTATATTTAGAAAGTAACAGATGGTTTGTTGAAAAATAATTTTACACTATATTTGGAATTAATAACTATGTTGTTAAGCCAAAATAGCATCAATCAAATTATATTGAAAACTCAGTAACTAATTGACTAAACACAATAAATCATATAGAATTATATTGTTTTTAGGTGTGGATATAATATTAAAAAATGGTAACTAAAAGGAGGAAACAATTATGTCAGTACTTGCAGTACCAATAAGAGGGTCATTTGAAGTTTCACCTGATAAAGTTGAGCTTTTTAAAAAGGAGACTAAAGATTTTAACGGTAGACAAATTGCGTTAGAAAGATTAAAAAAACATAGTAAAGGTGATGTTGTTTGGGATTTAAAAAAGTAGAAAATAACAATATTGTTTAAGAAATTCCCTAAATTAATATTAAATTAATTGATTTATTAGGTATAGAAAAGGTGCAGTAAAAATTACTGCACCTTAGTTTTTATAAATATTTATTTAGTTAAATGATACTGTATAATCATCAACATAAACTGTAACACCTACCGGATTACCGGCATTGTCAAAGTAAATATTGCCGTCATATGAACCTAAAGTAATTGAATTACCGTCAATTTCGTAATTACCACTTTCGTTAGCTACATTACCAACCTTTAAAGTGTAAGTACCGTTACTATTTAGTGATAAAGAAACATCACCCTTTAGTTCCTTAGAAAAATCATCAGAAATAACATCACCATCAGGAGTAATACACTTATATGGTGCAAACGAAGCAGTTACACCACTACCGGTATCGGAATTAGGAGCAGTTGTTGGTTCTGCCTCTGTAGTAGTAGGCTCTGTTGTTTCTTCCTCGGTAGTAGGTTCTGTAGTTTCTTCTGTTGTAGGTTCAGTTGTATATTCTGTAGTATTTTCTTCAGATGTGTAAGTATCTTCAGAAGTTGTAGTCATAGTAGTTGTAGAAGAAGTAGTAGTTGAAGTAGTAGTGTTATCACTTTTATTTTTGCCACAGCTATTGAGAACTATAACAACTGCAACAATAATAAGTACAACTGCTGCTACAATCAAGCCGATAATAAGAGGCTTTTTGTTGTTATTTTTCTTCTTAGGTGAACCATATGTATCTGTACGAGAAACAATAGGTTTTGGTTCATCATCAACCTGACCCATATCATAATCATCTTTATAGTTAGCTTTATCTGCTTGAGAATAGCTACTGATTTCTTCACTATCCCAATTATCACCGGAAAAGTCATCACCATAATCATCATTGCTTAGTGAATGTTTTGAAACATACTCACCTGTATTTTGGTTATCACTTTTACTGTTAAGATTAAAAACCTTTGTTTTATCTAAATCATCATTAAGGTCATTAATATTGACCTGTTCATCATCATAAGGTCTTTTATTGTCACTCATTCTTTTCACTCTCTTTCTCTTCTATCATTTTTAATAGAACATCTCTTTTAATCATTTTACCATTATGGAAAATAAAGTCCTCTTTACTTTTCTTAACTTTCTCTACATCAACATCACTAAAGTCTTCTTTAGACTCATTACGGAGTTGAGCTAACTTTTCTTCTGTACTTTTTCTATCATGAATTAAATCAGCTTTGCCAGTAATCATCATCATCATATTTTCTTGAATAAAAAAGTTTGATACAAGAGAAAATGATGCCGGATAAATTAGCAGTAACATAATAGCAGAAACCACTAAAACTGCTACACCATTACCCATACAGAATATAAGTGGTGTTGCACAAATAGCAGTTAGAATTGCTAAAGAGAAAAGTGCAGCAAAGTTAACTTTTAGTTCACCGATAGCCATTAATGCACTATTCTTTAGAATATCCTTTTCGGATAATTCAAAAGTTACTGTCATTAACGGAATATATAGATACATAAAAAGTACCCACAAAGCAATTAATATTACTGCAACAAGCATAACATACATCATACCACCAAGTACTTTTGCCATTCCTGCATAAAAGGAAAATGAGAAAATTCCTATAGTAAACACAAAGTAAAGTATTATGCTATGAATTAGAAACTGCTTATAGTTTTCAGTTATGCCACTAATAAAAGTTGCAAAAACATCCACATCTTCACCACGACCAAGGTTTCTTGTTACCTTAGTTACACCTGCATATAGTGGATAACAAATAGGTATAACAAGTGTTGTAATAACAATGTTAAGTACTGAACCAAAGTTGTTACCTATAAGGTGTAGCAAAAAAACAACAATACCAAATGGTAAAGCAAAAAGTAAATTTGTAAAAATGATTTTATGTATTTTTCTAAAATAAATAGAAACTAGATTTTCAAAAGTAAATTTTTTTCTTTCTGTCGCCATTATAATTCCTTATCCTAAATTTTATATGTTAAAGAAGTGAAAATACAGTAACAAAAACAGTACCGAATCCACCACAGAACCAACCATTGCTATAAAAAGACAAGTGGCTGAATCTTCAACAAATTCTCTTAATTCAAGAGAAATATTCTCTTTCTTGATAATCACCTTAAAAACATTTGCTGAAAGATGAAAGGTCTTTTCACCTTGTAAAGCAAGTGAAGCAGAAGAAACAAAAAAACCTGGTATCATAGCAAGTAGGAAAAATCCAAAACCCTTTAGACCATTGATTGAACATAAGGTAGTTAAGGATAGACCCATACCAAAACCTTTAAACATAGTAACAAGTGGTGTAAGTCCATTACCCCATGGACAAAATCCAAGTAAGAATATTGCCACAAAAAATATAAATATAGGGGCAAAATTACAACTAAACACACCCAAATAATCAAGACTTGCTCTACTTGTAAAATCAGTTGGAAATAAAAAGTCAAAGGACTTTTTAAATTCTAAATCGGTATTTACCCCAAAATATATACCCAGAATAAAACCTACTAAAATTGAAATAAGAAACATAGTAAAGATACCGTATCTTTTTATAAAGTAGGTTATGTTATTTTTTCTGTTGTGAAAATTTTTTGGTGATTTAATTTTTAAAACTATTCCTTTCATATATACCTCCATAAGTTGTCCTTATGTAAGAATATATATGAAAGGATTTATTTATTTATGATTATTTACCAAGCTCTTCTGCTCGATTTGTACAAGACTTCATAGCTTCTTTGATACCACCATAGAATTTGTAGTCTTCTAAAGTTTTTAGTGCTGCAAGAGTAGTACCACCCGGTGAAGATACTTTCTTAATAAGAGTATCAAGAGAGTCACCACTATCCTTAATCATAGCTGCACTGCCTTCTAGGGTAGCAACAATAAGGTTCAACGCACTTTCATAAGGAATGTTACACTCCTTAGCATAGTCAGCCATTGCCTTTGCAAATAGGTAAATATATGCCGGACTACTGCCGTTTACTGCAATAATTTCATTCATATGGTCCTCAGTAAACACTTCTACTGCACCATTAAGACCAAACATATCCTTTACTACAGAAAAGTCCTCTTCACTGATATTATCTGATGGACAAAGAGCAGTTGCACCTTTACCAAGTAGTAACGGTGTATTTGGCATAACTCTAACCATAGGACAATTACATTCTAGAGCTTTCTGTACATAAGAAATTGAGATACCTGCTGCAATAGAAACAAAAATCTTTTCTTCACTTACTGAGTCTTTAACACCACTAAGCACTTCTTCGTAATTCTGAGGTTTAACTGCTAAAACAATAATATTGCTATCAGTAACTACCTTAGTAGAAGCATCACAAGTAGTAACACCTTTTTCAGCCATTAGCTTAAGCTGATTTTCGTTAACATCAAAAACATTAATGTTTTCCGGTGCAACCACCTTATTCTTTAGTAGTCCGTTAATAATGGCAGTTGCCATATTACCTGCACCAATAAAACCTATTTTTTTATCCATTATTCTCTCTCCTTTTAGCCACAACCAAAGCTTGGGTTATGATATACACAACGATAATAGAAGTTGTTTTTATTCTTTTCACCATCACGGGTATAGTCACCGTAATAGTACATTTCACATTCATCAATTCTTCTATACAATAGTCCTGCATAACAACTGCCACCTGCATGATGGTAACAGAAAATATTGCTGATAAAGTCCTTGATAAACACATTCTTTAGGTCACGAGTACCTTTCTTGTTGTAAGAAGTTACATTTAGATACTTGTAGTTAATATAACCAACTGCACCCTTACTGTCAATTACCTTATAATATTTTTTACTGTATATTGAAGCACTGGCAAGTTTAAGTGTAGCACCTTTGGAAATAGTTTTTACATTAGCTGCACTGTCAGATGCAGACTTTTTCATAGAAACTTTTGCAGATGTTTTCACCTTAGTTGGGTTGGAATTAGAACTTGGATATGAATGATTAACAAACATATTAATAATATCACTATCGTTGGATAAAATACCTGTACCACAGTTATATACAAGTGTAACTAAAGCATCAAATTGTCTTTGATTAAACTTTATTCTGTTGCCAAGTAGGAAATTATTTACCTTAGTAACATAACCATCAGTTTCTACAGAATCAACTAAGTAAGCCATAGCTTCACTCTTGGTCATTCCGTTGTAGAATGAATCACCTGAATAAATAACTCTACCATAACCAACAGTTAAGCAAGGAAAACTTGTTAATGGGTCAAACATAGCATTTGAAAGTAGACCTTCATAGTTAGAAATAAAGTTAATAACGCTGTTACTTGCGTGTCTCTCTTCACAAGAAGTTTCTGTATTGCTGGTAACCTTAGTTACAAAAGCTTTACCATAACTACCAACACTTTTTGACCAAGTACCGTTGTGTTGTGAGTAGGCAACTACCTTGTACTTACCGGACTCTGTTAACTTTTTCTTGCCTTTCCAAATGTAGTTGTTACCACTTTCGGATTTTTCTGTTGCTTTTACAGTATATTTTTTGCTACCGATTGTAATATCAAATTTAACTGCACTTCTGCTTTTATCTGTAATAGCAACAAATGTTACTGTACTGTTCTTTGGTGCTGAGTTAGGATTTGCATATGTAAACTTTACAGCTTCTGCACCCTTAACATCAAGCAAACAACTTGCCCAACCATAAGAGGTTTTGCAGTAAACAACAGCTTTACCGGCTTTCTTAGTTGTTACCAAACCATAATTTGTAACAGTAGCTACTGAATTATCTGAACTAGACCAACTTGCACCGGATGAAGAAGAAGTTAAATAAACTGATTTACCTTTAGTGATATTATATTTTTTATTTGAAATATTCACACTATTATTCTTTGTACGAACATTTACACTACAAGACAAAGAATTTGCACCAACACTGGCTTTAACTGTTGTTGAGCCATTAGCCTTACCATACAAAATGCCTTCATCATCAACTGTTGCAACTTTAGAGTTACTTGAAGTCCACTTTACCTTTGAACTTGAAGTATTGCTATACTGAATACCGTAGTAACTGCCTTTATATACAGAGGCTGATGTACTCTTTAAAGTAAGAGGACCTTTTGTTACACCACCTGTAGATGGAGGTGTTGGTGATGTTTTTGTAGTTTTGAAATAAATGCTTATGTAAGATTTAGAAAGGTAACCTGTTGAGCCGTTGTAACTTACCTTTGACCATGAGGAATTACCGTTATCGGACATATTCATTGTTGTGCCACTTGGAACAACAGTAATTACTCCGTAGGAAGTACCTGCACCTTTTCTTAAATTTACATTATCGGTAGTTTTACAAGTCATATAAACGGATGAGTCCTTAGTTTTGTTAATATGCTTTACCGGAACATAACCTGCTTTTCCTGAGCTGTCTTTACAATAAACCCAGCTACCACTACTATTCTTTTGAATGTAAAGTGCTTGTCCCTTTTTTATTGTCTTAACAACTTCACCTTTGGAACTAGCTGACTTTCTCATATTAAAATTACCGTTTGCAGTAACTTTATACTTGTTGCTATAAGCTGAAGAAGTTATAGGCATAACAAAAAAGGTTGAAATTACGATTATCATAGCCAGAAAAACACTAATAGCTTTTCTAGCTGAAAACGAATTATCCATTGAAATCACCCACTCATTGTTTAAAAAATATTTTTCTATACTTATCTATGTACTGAGCAACTGCTACCTTAATTGCAAAGTCATAAAGTATAAAAATCAAATTACCTGCCAATAGGAAAATTAAAGGAATGTTAACTCCAAAAACTTCAAATGCATCCTTTGGTAATGAAAAAACAAAAAGCATTAAGAAATAAACAGATACACAAGCAGCATTGAAAATTGCAAATTTTATGATATACTGAACCACTTTACTTTTTAGTCTTTCTATATAGCTTTTCACTACAGGATAATAACCAAAAAACAAAGTAAAGAACAGTGCTGCCTCTTTATCGGAAACAAACAAAATTGACATTATGGAGATTACTGCATAAACAAGCATTGACCAGCCAAAACCAAATTCTAGGAAAATTGAAATTAGAAAAATTCCTGATAGAACCGGAAAGGCATATGTGCCAAAAGGAAAAATTCCTGTAAACATCATAAGTGCTAAAGATACTGCAGAAATTACACCACCAATGGCAATTTTAAAGGCCTGAGTTTGTTTCATTAGCATCCACCACCACAACAGTTACAACACATATCTGCACACATCATACCGGCACACATATCGCAACAACTACAGCCATACTGTTGATTAGGCTGATTATATGCACCACCTGCACCGTACTGTCTTGCACGCATTATGTTCTGATAAGCTGCTGTATATTCAGGATTACCCGGATTCATTTGTACTGCCCTTTGGATATACTGAAAGGCTTGTTCTCCCCAACCTTTCTTGGAAGCAATCATACCCTTTAGGAAGTACCACTCAGCAATCTTCTGAGAATCTGCCATTGAATCCAACATTCTGTCAGCTTCATCAAGACTGTTTGCCATAATTAGCTGACGAACTCTCTGGAAGATTGGATCAGATGCACCACCATAACCGGTACTTGAACCATATGATGATTGGTTCTGAGAATTTTTATTTTTTCTCATATCCATAATCATATCATATGCTTCGTTTATTTCTTTCATTTTTTCATCTGCAACATCTTTTAAAGGAGAATCAACATACTTATCAGGATGATACTTTTTTGCAAGTTTTCTGTATGCTGTCTTTACTTCTTCATCAGATGCTGTTTCTGGAATATCCAAAATTTTATACGGATTTGTTACCATTCTTTTCCTCCGAAAATAAAACTGCTCTCTGCTTTTGAGCTAGTCCTTTAAGCAAAATATTATCAATAATACCTTTATATAATGTAATATCAAGTAATTCAAAGGCATTATATGCTTGTGCTAAAGACTGGTTCAAAATCTGAGAAATGTAGTTTTTGAAATTTTGTTCACCGTTATAATTCATTAATAAAAATGGATTATAATTATTTTTCTCTCTATCTTCTTCTAAATCATCAGCAGCATCCATAAGGTAAATCCATCTACCTAAGTTATATCCCATTGTTTCTAAAATTAATTTTCGTGATTTGTCTTGTTCTCCGTAAGACAAAACAGACTTTAACATTTTAGCAGTAGGGTCTGCTGACATATCCAGCTGAGCATTGTCCATTGATTCAACTTTAAATTGTTCTTTAGACATTGTTTCAACTGCATTATATATGTAAGGATATTTTTCTTTTGCTTTATTTGCCCATTTCTTTGCAATAGGTTTCAGAAATTTGTATGCTAATTTCTTAATACCCTTTGAGTCTGAAATGTTATCCACTATCTTAAAGTACACACTTACAACAGAAAGTGCCGATGCTTTTGAAAGTGCATCTTCACCATTCTTTATATAAGTACATTTCTTTAGTGGGTTACATCTGCACATTTTCTTTTCGTAACCGGGACATTCACCGTTAAGTGAAAGCAAAAGCAAAGCATAAAAAGTACAATCGTAGGATAGTATAAACCTTGACAATTTGCTATATTCCTTGCCAAGTGTTCTACACAGTCCACAATAAATAGACTTGTACTCATTAAACTCTCGGACAAGCAGTTCGTCTTTATATATAGTAACATAACCAAACATACTGTCCACCTCAACATACAATTTATCTAGTTTATTATATCACATCTTTTGACATCTTACAATAGTTATATTACAAAAGGTTACGATAATATGGTAGTTTGTTACTAAAAAGTAACTTTTATTTCATTTAATATATACTTATTGTTAATTTATGTTCATAAAGATTTTTATAATTTCACATTAATTATTTGTTTATTAATAACAAATAAATGCAAGATATTTTATTTTAATTGCAATTTCACAAGTATTTTAGACATATATTTAATTAATTTTTATAATTTTGCAAGAAATAAAGTATTGACAAGCAAATTTTATTATGCTAAACTAAATTCAGACAAAGAGGTCAACTACCTAGAGGTAGTTTGCGTCTTTGTCTTTTTTTATTCTATTTCCATATTGAAAGGAGAACAAAAAATGGATAGGGGTAGTATAGCTTTTATGATGGTTTGCACTGCATTGGTGTTTATTATGACACCGGCACTTGCATTCTTTTATGGAGGACTAGTAAGAAAGAAAAATGTAATTAACACAATGATGGCTACAATGTTCATTGCCGGTACTGCTGTACTGATGTGGGTACTATTTGGTTATTCATTATCATTTGGTAGTGACAATGGTGGTTTCATCGGTAACTTTGACTTCTTAGGTCTTAGTGGTGTTAGTATTAGTGAAAGCACAAGAGGTCTTGAAATTCCTGACCTACTATTCTGTGCATTCCAGATGATGTTCGCTATTATTACACCGGCACTTATTACCGGTGCAGTAGCAGGTAGAATGAAGTTTAAAGCTCTTGTACCATTCATCTGTTTATGGTCTTTACTTGTTTATTATCCTCTAGCCCATATGGTTTGGGGTGGTGGATTTATGGGAGCAGAAGTTGAAGGTGGTTCAGGTTTATTCGGAACAGGACTTTACCTTGATTCTGTTGACTTTGCCGGTGGTAATGTTGTACATATCAGTTCAGGTATTACCGGTCTTGTACTTGCTATTATTCTTGGCAAAAGAAGAGATTACCACAAAAACAGTTATCAACCACACAACATTCCATTTGTTCTTTTAGGTGCTGCATTCCTATGGTTCGGTTGGTTTGGATTTAATGCAGGTAGTGCTTTAGCTGCTAACGGTACTGCAGTTCATGCATTTATGACAACAGGTATTTCATCAGCTTGTGGTTTAATCTCATGGCTGATTATGGATATTATTACTGCCAAAAAGCCAACACTTGTTGGTTGTTCTACAGGTTTAGTTGTTGGTCTGGTTGCAATTACTCCTGGGGCTGGATTTGTACCAATTTGGGCATCTATTATTATTGGTTTACTTGTTAGCCCTATTTGTGTCGGTGGTGTACACCTAATTAAAAAGGTTCTAAAGATTGACGATGCACTTGATGCTTTTGGTTGTCACGGCATTGGTGGTATCTGGGGTGGTCTTGCAACAGGTATCTTTGGTGTTAAGGAACTTGCTCCCGGTGTTGAGTCAGGTGCAAAGTGGGATGGCCTTGTATTTGGTGACTATCACCTATTCCTTGCACAAGCAGAAAGCATTATAGTTACTATTATAATTGCAGTAGTTGGTACACTAATTTGTGCCGGTATTGTTAAGCTATTTGTTAAGAAACTTAGAGTTTCTGATACAGTTGAAAGACTTGGCCTTGACGAATCACAACATGGTGAAGTTGCTTATCCGGCTGACATTTAATTAAGATAATTATTTCATAAAATACCTCCTTATTGAATTTTGCTACAAAAAAATATATAATAGTATAAAATCCAATTTGAGAGGTATTTATGAACTGTTACGATTTTGATAAAACTATATATAATGGGGACTCTACTAAAGATTTCTACTTATTTTGCTTAAAAAGACATAAAGGTATTATTAAGACTTTTCCCGGTTTAATTAAGGCTTTTACAAAGTTTTATGTACTTAAAAAAGGTAACAAAACTGATTTTAAAGAAAAGATGTATCGTTTCTTACCTTATGTTAATATAGAAAAGGACTTACCTGAATTTTGGGCAAGTCATAAGAATAATATTAAAGATTGGTACTACAAAACACAAAGAGAAGATGATGTTATTATTTCGGCTTCCCCCGAATTTCTCTTAGAACCTATTTGTAAGGAACTGGGAATTAAGTACCTAATGGCATCTAAAGTTGATAAGAAAACAGGCAAATATGAAGGAATAAACTGTCATGGTAAAGAAAAAGTCAGAAGATTTTACGAAATGTTTCCTAATGGAAAAATTGATGACTTTTACAGTGACAGTTACAGTGACTCTCCCCTTGCTGAAATTTCAAAGAAAGCCTTTCTTGTAAAAGGTGATGAACTAAAAGATTGGTAAACAAAAACTATTTAATAAGAGGTTTTGACAATGAATAAAATTTATAAGGTTGAAATTATTACTCGTCCTGAACTTTTTGATGATTTAAAGGAAGCACTTAACTACCTTGGTGTTAACGGTATGACAGTTTCTGATGTAAACGGTTGTGGTATGCAGAAAGGTCACACATATTACAGAGGTGTCAAAAGAGATGTTAACCTAATTAAGAAAATCAAGGTTACTGTTGTTGTTTCTGAAATTCCATATGAAGAAGTACTAAAAACAGTTGAAAAATGTTTAAAGACAGGTACAGTTGGTGACGGTAAGTGCTTTGTTACTGAAGTTGTTGATGTTCTAAGAATCAGAACAGGTGAACGAGGAGTTGCTGCACTAATGGGTGCTAATGAATGTTAAATATTCAATAATACAACTATATAAATAAAACCGTCTTTTAATAAGACGGTTTTTCTATGCTCAAAATTTCAAATCCTTAGGTATATTAATATTTGTATGGCTTTGTGCAGTTATTTTAATACGAGATATATGACAAGCATTTTTACAATTATTACACCATATTATCTCATACCCATAACCATTATTGACCTCAACATCACAATAATTTGTATCATTACTGCAACAAAAAGGACATTCCCCTACTTCATTATTAATTGAAATATTTTCAATATTTTTAATCCACATTTCATTCATTTTACTATCACCATAAATTATTATACCCCTAATTTATCAAACGGTAAAGAAAAATATATAAGAAAACTGCCACCCATAAGGATGGCAGTTATTTTTATTTACAACCACAATCAGGCTTTTTATTTTCATCACCAATATCACAAACTGTTGGTGGGAAAAATTCATTTGTAGGGAATTCAAGTCTATTGAACATTTCACAAGGATTATCCGAAGTTGTGACACACTCTTTCTCAGGAATACAGAAGTCATATGCCGGTATAAGCATTTGTACATTTCGTTCTATCTGTACTATTGTAAAGATACCGATTGTTGCATACACTGACATTGAACCGTTCTGCAAGAAATCTCCACCAAATCTACGACAAATTGACTCAGGAATTCTGCAAGGTGGATTGCAAGGACATTTGCACTCACAAACCTTTGCAGAAAGAGCAATTGGTGTTGCTACCTGAACAGTAGCTTTCGGTAGATTTTGTGATGGTTGAAGTTGTTTACAATCACACTCATCATAGTTGTATTCACTTGTGAAAGTCTTTACACTTCCCTCACTACCATAAAGAATAACCTTTTTACTATGAATTGCA
>Ga0326513_10003064_pt1 | contig 12190 bp, 8 predicted proteins | sample 2_2465_0518_D_FD_203654 | JGI IMG/M metagenome (GOLD analysis project Ga0326513, IMG submission 203654) | Bovine rumen microbial communities from UC Davis, California, United States - 2_2465_0518 | ecosystem: Host-associated > Mammals > Digestive system > Stomach > Rumen | place: USA: California... | reverse complement strand
CATTGTCGACCGACCACTCGTCGATGTCGTAGCCCACGGCCTCGGTGGCGCCGAGCTTCAGGGCGCAGATGGAGAGAATGCCCGTACCCGTGCCGCAATCCAGCACCCGCGCAACGCTCGGGAGCTGCATAAGCTCTGCGCAGATCATGCGGGTGGTTTCGTGAGTGCCGGTGCCGAAGGCGAGTTTTGCGTCTATTTCAATTAAGAATTTAGAATTAAGAATTGAGAGATTATCAGGCAGGTGGCGGCCGTCATGGATAATGAGGCCGGGGAGAATAATCGGCTCAAAACCTTCATTTTCCCACTGCTCGTTCCAGTCGCGGTCTTCAGCCTCGCGGATGTCGTAGGTGACGGTGATGCTCTCGAAGGGGAAGTCGGAAAGGACTTCTTGAAGCGTGTCCTCTGAAAAGAGCGATTGCTGGACATATCCCAAGAGACCGTCGGCTGTCTCTTCGAACGACTCGAATCCCGCTTCTCCAGCCATGGCTGACAACACGTCGCTGGCATCGGTGGAATAGGGCGACAGGGTGAATTTTACTTCGAAATACTTCATCTGGATGTTAATTTTGTGGCAAAATTACAAAAAATAGGGAAAATCCTACGATAAGTTAGGGTTTTTCCGTACATTTGCATTCAAATTCGTTGTAATTTTGCAACGTGAACCAATTTAAATGCATTAAAATGAAAAAACTGTTACTGATTTCGGTGTTATTGGGCCTGTTGCCTCTGTCGATGGCAGCTCAGGTTGACGATCTCTACTTCGTTCCGAAGAAGAAGAGTGCGACGAAGGTGACGGACCGTGAAAACCAGTCGCGAGATGTCTATTACTCGGGCAGCAACCGTAGTATAGACGAGTACAACCGAAGGGTGGGTCACTTTGATCTTATCGCGCAGGACTCTACGCTGAACGATACCATCAACTTCAGTGCAGAGAGGGGCGTCTTCCCCGACTCCACGTCGACGGAGGACTTCGAGCTGACGAGGCAGATGAGTCGGTTTGATGACTATTCGATAGCCGACAACGATGCCTACTGGGCCGGTTACGCAGCAGGACGCTACGACTGGGGATGGCATTCGCCCTGGTACTATAGCCGTTTCGGATGGTATGACCCCTGGTACTATGGCGGCTGGTATTGGAACGATCCATGGTTCTATTCCGGTTATTATGGCTGGTATGGCTCTTGGTACGGCTATTACCCTTATTATAGCTGGTATGGTCCCCGGTATGGCTATCACACCTATTATTATACCGCCGGCGGTGGACGTTATTATACCGGTACGGGGAATGCGGGCACCATCAATCTTCGTGGCGGCTCACGGGTGATGAAGCATGGCTCGGGTGTTGCCAGAAACGGTAGTGGACGTCTTGTTGGCACCAATCGTGGTATCGAGCGCAGCGACAGACTGCGTAACCGTACGGTGGGAACCAGTCGTACAACAACCGGTAACCGTTCTACGGCTACACGTAACAACACCAATTTCAACGGCGGCTCTCGTATGAGCAGTAGCTCGAGCAGTAGCGGCAGAAGCAGTTATAGCGGTGGCGGCGGCGGTGTCTCCCGTGGTAGCGGTGGCGGTGGCTTCAGCGGCGGAGGCGGCGGTGGCGCCCGTGGCGGAAGAAGATGATGTGAAAAATGATAATTGAAAATTGATAATTGATAATTATAGATTGAAGATTATTGAAGATATGAAGAAGATTGTAATCGCAGCCATGGCTCTGGGGATGATTCTACCAGTCGCTGCACAGGATACATACGAGAGCGGTCGTCTCTTAGACCAGGATCTCAACGGCACAGCCCGTTACGTGGGAATGGGTGGTGCGATGGAAGCACTGGGTGCCGACATCTCCACCATCAGTACTAACCCTGCCGGCCTTGGACTGATCCGCCATTCGCAGATCAGCGCCAGCTTTGGTTTCGTCAGCCAGAAGGATGTGCAGAAGTTCGATAACCTCGGCAAGACGAACATGAGCTTCGATCAGGCTGGTTTCGTCTATAACGTCGATTTCGAGGAACCCTATCTCAACTTTGCGTTCAATTATCACAAGAGCCGCAATTTCGACCAAATTTTGAACGTGGCCGACCATCAACTGAGCAATGCCTCGCTCAACGGGCTCACCCACAGCAAGTATATGAACAACAAATACCGCCTATATTACGATGAACGTAGTGGTTTTGTGGGCCGGGCTTCTGACGGATACAGGGCCTATACCTACAACCAGTTTGACGACCTGAACGTGAATGGTCTCTATATGGGAGGTGTCGATGATGAGGGAACCTATATGGATTACAACGATGCCGACATGTACAACTTTGATCGGGCACATCGTGGCTGGATCAACAACTTCGACTTCAGCATCAGCGGCAGTCAAAACGACCGTCTGTACTGGGGTGTCACCGTCGGCCTGAAGGATGTGAACTACAAGGGCTATAGCGAGTATGCAGAGCGTCTGAATCGTTTGGATGAAAATGGTTCTGTCGTTGATGCCGGCATGGTCGCCTATGGCGACGATCGTCACATTAAGGGTACCGGTTTCGACGTGACGGCAGGTATCATCGTCCGTCCTATCGAGAATTCTCCTTTCCGTGTGGGTCTGTCGGTTGCTACGCCGACCTTTTACGACCTCACCTCGGAGAACTATACCGAGCTGTGTAATAGGACCGTGTATGCTGACGATCCTAAGAATGGCGATATGTTCAGCGTCGCAGAGAAGTATGATTTCAAGTATTATACCCCCTGGAAGTTTGGTGTGAGCCTCGGGCATACGATCGGTCAGACTCTGGCATTGGGTCTTAGCTATCAATATACGGATTACGGCGCAACGCGAAACCGTGTGAAGGACGGCTATGATGGCTATGGCGATGAAGAGTCGTACACCGACGAGCCGATGAAGCGCAATGCAGAGCAGGTGTTCAAGGGTGTGTCGACGTTGAAGGCCGGTATCGAGATCAAACCCGTACCCGTGCTGGCTGTACGTCTGGGCTACAACTATGTGTCTGCCGCCTACGATGAGAATGGTTATCGTGATATGTCTATCAACTCTCTCGGTGCGATGTACGCCTCTACGGCCGATTACGTCAATTGGAAAGACACCAACCGCTTTACCTGCGGTCTCGGCTTCTGGGCTGGCAGGATGAACATCGACCTGGCTTATCAGTACAGCGTCACCAATGGTGTATTCCATCCTTTCCAGGCCTATGACAAGAGCAATGTCATCAACACGGCCGACGTCAGCAACAAGCGGCATCAAGTGCTCCTGACCCTCGGATATACTTTTTAGAGGTGAGATGTGAGAGATGAGAGGTGAGTTGAAAATTAACTGAATAAAAATGCGGCTTTATGCAAATAAGGCCGCTTTTTTTTGTTTATTCGGCTGAAAAGTCGTACCTTTGCGCAATTAAATTATAAATCGTTAATAATAAATCGTCAATGAAGAAACTATTATTAGGTGACGAGGCCATTGCCCAGGGAGCCATCGATGCTGGCCTGAGCGGTGTGTATGCCTATCCCGGTACTCCTTCGACGGAGATCACCGAGTATATTCAGGAGTCACCCATCGCCAAGGAGAGAAACATTCATCGCCGTTGGTCTACCAATGAGAAGACGGCTATGGAGGCAGCACTCGGCATGTCGTATATGGGCAAGCGGGCGCTGGTGTGTATGAAGCATGTAGGACTGAACGTCTGTGCCGATCCGTTTGTGAACTCGGGCATGACCGGCACAAATGGCGGTCTGGTGGTGCTCGTGGCCGACGACCCGTCGATGCACTCCTCGCAGGATGAGCAGGACTCGCGCTTCTACGGTAAGTTTGCTATGGTGCCAACTCTCGAGCCCAGTTCGCAGCAGGAGGCCTACGACATGATGCAGGAGGCCTTCGACCTGTCGGAACAGCTGCAGTTGCCCATCTTGATGCGTGTCACCACCCGTATGGCCCACAGCCGTGCAGTGGTGGAGGTGAAGGAGGAATCGCGTCCGCAGAACGAGCTGAACTACAACGCCAAGGCCTCGAACTGGGTACTGCTGCCTGCCTTTGCCCGCAAGCGTAATGTTGTGGTGACGGGGCAGCAGCCGCTGTTGGAGCAGATGGCTGTCGACAGTAAGTACAACCAGTATATCGATGGTCAGGATCATAAGTTGGGCATTATCGCCAGCGGTATCGCCTACAACTATCTGATGGAGTGCTATCCCGATGGTTGTCCTTATCCTGTTCTGAAGATTTCACAGTATCCGATTCCGAAGAAACTGATTCGCCGCATGACCGATGATTGCGAATATGTGCTGATAGCCGAAGAGGGACAGCCCTTCATCGAAGATCAGGTGCGTGGTGTGATGCCTGGCAATGCGGTTATCAAAGGCCGTCTGACGGGTGAATTGCCTCGTACGGGTGAGTTGAATCCGGATTTCCTGAAGAAGGCACTGGGCATTGAGAGCAGTGAGAGCTATGCTCCATGTGAGGATGTCACGCCTCGTCCGCCGGCACTCTGTCAGGGTTGCGGCCATCGTGATGTCTATACAGCCCTCAATGAGGTACTCCGCGAGTATCCCAACGCTCGTGTGTTCGGCGATATTGGTTGCTATACCTTAGGCTTCCTGCCCCCCTATAAGGCCATCCATTCGTGTGTAGACATGGGTGCATCGATTACCATGGCGAAAGGTGCATCGGATGCCGGACAATGGCCGGCAGTGGCTATCATCGGCGACTCGACGTTTACCCATAGCGGTATGACCGGCCTGCTCGATGCCATCAACGAGAATGCCGACATCACCGTGATTATCTCCGATAACCTGACAACGGCTATGACCGGTGGACAGGATTCTGCTGGTACCAATAAGTTTGAGGCGATCTGTAAAGGACTTGGTCTCTCGGGGGATCATCTGAAGGTGGTGAACCCCATTCCGAAGAACATGCCCGAGATTACCGCAACCATTCGTGAGGAGATCAACTATCACGGTGTGAGTGTGATTATTCCGCGTCGTGAGTGTATGCAGACATTACAGAGACATTTAAAACAAAAGAAAGCAAAGGAGGCACAGAAATGAAAACTGATATAATTTTATGCGGAGTGGGAGGACAAGGTATCCTCTCTATTGCCACCATCATCGGCGAAGCAGCCATGAAGGAGAATCTCTATATCAAGCAGGCCGAGGTGCACGGTATGTCTCAGCGAGGTGGTGATGTGCAGTCGAACCTTCGTATCTCCAGCAGTCCCATTGCCAGTGACTTGATTCCACTTGGCAGTGCCGATGTCATCATTTCCATGGAGCCGATGGAGGCTCTGCGCTATCTGCCGTTCCTCTCGAAGGACGGTTGGATCATTACTTCGAGCGCACCTTTCGTCAATATACCTAACTATCCTGAGATAGAGACGATTAAGGCTGACCTTGATAAGGTGAAGAATGTCATTGTGCTCGACATCGAACAGGCTGCTAAAGACAACGGCGTGCCTCGTTCTGCCAATGTTATCCTGCTGGGTGCTGCACAAAAGGCCCTTGGTATCGAGTACGACAAACTTGAGGATGCCATCCGTCGTGTCTTCGGACGCAAGGGTGAGGCTATCGTCGAGGCTAACATCAAAGCCCTCGCCATCGGAAAGGAGGCCCAGAAGTAATGGAAACTCCAATCAAGAAAGAAATCGTCGACGGGCTGGTGGCGGAACTCGGCATTAAGGATTTTGCCAAGGCCACTATCCGTGAGGTGAAACAAGTGGCTGCCAAAGCTGAGAAGGAGAGTGGGGTAGAGTTCATCAAGATGGAGATGGGTATCCCAGGACTACCTGCCGCCCAGGTGGGTGTCGATGCTCAGATCAAAGCTCTTGAAGACGGCATTGCCCACTCATATCCCGACATTCAAGGTGCACCTGTATTGAAGGAGGCAGCCTCGCAGTTTGTGAAAGCCTTTATCGGGGTCGATATCAAACCCGAGGGCTGTATACCTGTCAGCGGTTCGATGCAGGGCACCTTCGCTTCATTCCTCACCTGTTCGCAGCGTGACAAGAAGAAGGACACCGTGCTGTTCATCGATCCAGGTTTCCCCGTGCAGAAGATGCAACTGCAGGTGATGGGCGTGAAGTATGAGACTTTCGATGTCTACGACTACCGTGGTGAGAAACTCGGTCCGAAGCTCGAGAGCTATATGAGCAAGGGCAACATCTGTGCCATTGTCTACTCCAACCCAAATAATCCTTCGTGGATCTGTCTGCGGGAGGAGGAGCTGCAGGTGATCGGTCAGCTGGCCACGAAGTACGATGCCATCGTGATGGAAGACCTCGCTTATTTCGCCATGGACTTCCGCAAGGATCTCTCCACACCGTTCCAGCCGCCTTATCAGGCTACCGTCGCCCGCTATACCGACAACTACATGCTGCTCATCAGTGGCTCAAAAGCTTTCAGCTATGCCGGTGAACGCATCGGCGTGACATGCATCAGCGATAAACTGTTCCATCGTCACTATCCTGATCTCGCTGAGCGCTATCAGGGACTGCCCTTCGGACCGGTGTTCTCTACCCGTATGCTCTATGCCCTGAGTTCTGGTACCAGCCACAGTGCACAGTATGCGATGGCTGCCATGCTAAAGGCTGCCTACGAGGGGAAGTACGATTTCCGCAAGGAGATCAGTGTCTACGGAGAGCGTGCCAAGAAACTGAAGGAGATATTCTGCCGTCATCACTTCTATGTAGTCTATGACAAAGATCTCGACGAACCGATTGCCGACGGTTTCTATTTCACTATCGGCTATCCCGGCATGACATCGGGTGAGTTGGCTCATGAACTGATGTACTATGGTGTATCGGCCATCTGCCTCATCACCTGCGGATCAGAGCAGGAAGGGTTGCGTGTCTGCACCTCGTTCATCGAGGATCACCAGTATGATTTCCTCGAAGAACGCATGAAGATATTCGAAATGAATAATCCCCGGTAAAACTAGGGATACCTGCAAAAAGATAGCCGCTCCTTGATTGGGGCGGCTATTATATTAATTGCGGGGTGGGGGTGGCATCTTGCCGTCGCGTGGCGGACGTTTACCGTCTTTCTTGGGTTTTGTCCTTCTTTTTCTTCTCGGGCTTGGCAACTGGCTCCTCTGTGCCTTCGTCCATATTGACGGAAGTGAACTTAAAGTCGGAAGAGGTGATGAAGCGAACATCGTAGATGGCGCCCTTCTTGTTCTGGGTGTACATGCGTTTCATCTTCTCATATTTCTTCTCCACGTCCTTTCGCTTTTCACTGCAGATCACTACACAGGTGCGTTTTGGCATGTCCAGCTTACCAGCACAGTACTCGCGCAACTGACTGGAGTAGTTGGCACGTCCTGCTAATAGTTTCCGTTTCTGCATGAACCATACGCTGTCTACTTCCTGTATGTCGGTGAAGTAGACGATCGAGTCGTTGAATGAGGCGGAGAATCCGAACATATAAGCCTTTGGGGTTACATAGTTTTTCGCCCGAAGTGGGGTATTGGCGATAGCCAGCATGGCCACGATAGCAGTGGCGATGGTGAGTTGTCTAATGGGTTTCATTATCCTAAATATGTCTTTAATATCTTATTCTTAGTACAAGTGCGCAGTTTGCGGATGGCCTTCTCCTTAATCTGACGGACACGCTCGCGAGAGAGGTTGTATTTTGTGCCGATCTCCTCAAGGGTTAACTCTGAACCGCCGATTCCGTAGGAGTCCTCAATCACCTTACGTTCACGTTCGGTGAGTAAGTTGAGCGCATTACGGATTTCCGACTTCAGCGATTCCAACACAAGTTCCTTGTCGGTCGTTGGGATGTCTTCGTTGACTAATACGTCGAGCAGACTGTTGTCCTCGCCCTCTGCAAACGGTGCGTCTACAGAGACATGGTGGCCGGTGATGCTCATGGCCGCGTCAATCTTGTCTTCTGGCAGATCGATGTGCTCTGCAATCTCCTCCAACGATGGACGGCGCTCGTTGAGTTGCTCGAACTTACTGATCTCTCGGACAATCTTATTGAGCGATCCAACTTGGTTCAAAGGCAGTCTGACGATACGGCTCTGCTCAGAGATGGCCTGAAGGATACTCTGCCTGATCCACCACACGGCATAGGAGATGAACTTGAAGCCGCGTGTCTCGTCGAATCGCTCAGCAGCTTTCAGCAATCCTAAGTTGCCCTCATTGATGAGATCTGACAGACTCAGTCCTTGGTTTTGGTATTGCTTGGCTACAGAGACGACAAAGCGCAGGTTGGCCCTTGTCAGCCGCTCAAGAGCTTCTTGGTCTCCTTTGCGGATGCGCTGGGCAAGCTCAGCCTCCTCCTCCGCAGAAATCATCTCTTCTTTTCCGATTTCCTGCAGATACTTCTCTAGTGAGGCACTTTCGCGATTTGTAATCGACTTAATGATTTTCAGTTGTCTCATCGGTTGGTGTCTTATAGCCAAATTGCAAAATTATGACATTTTCCTGAGACGACCAAAAAAAAAGGCAAAAAAATGACAAATGGCGCTGATAATCATTAAAAGGCAGTCATTTGCCCGATCAATCAGCGCCATCTGCATCAATAATATCCGTTAGTCATTTGCCAGGGGCACGGCGAAGTAACCCTTCTTACCCGTCGGGAAGATACCCTGGATATAGAGTACGGGCTCCTTGCTCGTCGAGGCCTCTTTCACCACCTCCTGCAGGTCTTCTATGCTCTTGATGCTCTGGTCGTTGGCCTTCTGGATGATGAAGCCCTTCGGCATGCCGGCATCCTTCAGTTTTCCGCCACTGATCTTGATGACCTCCAGACCGTAGCCGATATTCAGCTGTTCCTTCTGTGAGTCTGTGATGGCACGGAAGCTACCGCCGAGTACATCGAGGTCGGCATTCTTCACAACCTTCGTGTTACCTTGCTCGTTCTTCAGCGTCAGTGTGACGGTCTTCTCTTTCTTATTACGCAGATAGGTCACCTTTACCTGCTCGCCTGGACGCTTCTGAGCCAAGATACCCTGCAGGTCGCCCATTGTCTTCACCTTCTGACCGTCGACGGCTGTGATGACATCTTCCTTCTCCAGTCCTGCTTCATTGGCTGCACCATCTTCCACAACTTTCTCGATGCGGACACCTTCCATCGTTCCATAGTCCTTTACGTCCTTCTCTTGATCTTTCATGGCGTCCACATAATCCTTCACGCTACCACCCTGAATACCGATCATGGCACGCTGGTATGTACCGTATTGCTTAAAGTCATCAATGGCCTTCTTCACAATGCTGGTGGGAATGGCAAAACCGTAACCGATGTTCGAACCTGTGGGTGAAGCCAACATGGCGTTGATACCGATCAGTTCTCCGCGGGTGTTGACCAGCGCACCGCCCGAGTTACCCTGATTGATGGCAGCATCGGTCTGAATCATGGAAGTAATACCGCCTGTATTCATAGGACGGGCTTTGGCGCTGACGATACCTGCTGTCACGGTGTTGTTCAGTCCCAGGGGGTTACCCACGGCCAACACCCATTCGCCAACCTTCACATCGTCGCTATTTGCAATGACGATAGCGGGTAGGTTCTTGGCGTCAATCTTGATCAGTGCCAGGTCGGTTGCTTTGTCGGCGCCGATGATGCGGGCTGAATATTCCTTGGAATTTTCGTTCAGTGTGACGGTCAGCTCGTCGGCACCGTCCACCACATGGTTGTTGGTGACGATATAACCATCGGCCGAGATGATCACACCACTACCGGCTGCTGCACGCTTCGGAGTCTGTACCTGACGTTTGCGGTTGTTGCCGTTACCGTTGTTGCCCTGTCCACGTCCGAAGAATCCTCCGAAGGGATCAGAGAAGAAGTCCTCGAAAGGATCACTGTATTCAACAGTCTGAACCTTTGAATTGATGACCGACTTGATGTAAACCACAGCGGGCAGGGCTTTGTCGGCTGCGTAGGTCAGGTCAACGGGCTGTCCTGCTGGTGCCGATGCGACGACGGGGTTAGGGGAAGAGGGATTGGCAGCATTGCTCTTGCTGATAGCAGCTACCGAGAGTACCAAGGCAACGGCGCAAACAGCCGGCGTTGCCACATTGATGATTTTTTTCATATTCTTATTCATTTTGTTTATGATTTATAATTCTACACTTGCGGCCTTCTTCATGGCTGCGTTTACACTCACTCTGAGTTTTCGAGTGCAAATATAGGTGCAATTTTCCGTAATGTGACAAAATGTCGTGAATATTTGTCCCATTTTAACAATTCGCCATGAAGGCTTAACGGCCTTTTGCGATTAACACTTGAAATCTTAAATATCTGACAAAATTAAGAAAAGGCGCTGTTTTTAATTGTGTATTCGTAATTATCTATAAAAACATTTGTTTTTTCACTCACTTATTTGTATCTTTGAGATTACGTCTCGAAGATAGGCTGCATCTCGGAAATGAAAATAAATCGCGATTTATTTTGCATTTCGCTCGATTTGCACTATCTTTGCACGCGAAAGCACTGTCACGGTCTGTCGCTGGTGTCATTTCGGCACGAGAGGAAAGTCCGGGCAGCATAGGGCGCCCCACTTCTGAAAGTGGAAGCTATTGGTGACAGTAGGTGCCGGTAGAAGAAAACAACCGCCTCTTCGGAGGTAAGGGTGAGAAGGTGGTGTAAGAGACCACCAGCCAATGGGTGATCATTGGGCTGTGCCGACTGGGGGCTGCAAGTTCATGTAAACCGTCCCGAGAGAGGGTTGCCCGCCCGAGTTGACGAAGGTCTGAGCAGCAATGCAACAGGGCCGGGGCTCATGCGGCGGAGGGTAGAACGCTTAAGCCCTGGGGTGACTCAGGGATTAGATAAATGACAGACGCCGTGCTAACGGTACAGAACCCGGCTTACAGGGGCAGTGCTTTTTTCTTTGAACATTTACATATTATATATAGATTTTATCCATTATTCATTATCAATTATCCAAATGGCTACAGTAGACGACAAGAAAGTGATTTTCTCGATGGTTGGCGTAAGCAAGACCATCCAGCAGAACCAGAAGCAAGTGCTCAAAAACATCTACCTCAGTTTCTTCTATGGGGCGAAGATCGGCATTATCGGTCTCAATGGTGCCGGTAAGTCTACGCTCATGAAGATCATCGCAGGTCTCGACCAGCAGTATCAGGGCAATGTGGTATGGGCGCCGGGATATACGGTGGGCTATCTGCCGCAGGATCCCCCGCTCAACGAGGAGAAAACTGTCAAGGAGAACGTGATGGAGGGCGTGCAGCATGTCTACGACGCATTGGCCGAATATGATGACATCAACGTGAAGTTCGGCCTGCCCGAATATTACGAGGATGCCGACAAAATGGATAAACTCATGCAGCGTCAGGCAGAGTTGCAGGATATCATCGACGCTACCGATGCCTGGAACATGGACTCGAAGCTGGACCGTGCGATGGCCGCCCTCAACTGTCCTCCCGGCGATTGGAGTGTGAAAAACCTCTCCGGTGGTGAGCGTCGTCGTGTAGCTCTTTGTCGTTTGCTGTTGCAGAAGCCAGACGTGCTGCTGCTCGACGAGCCTACGAACCACCTCGATGCAGAGTCGATTGACTGGCTCGAACAACACCTGCAGCAATACGAGGGTACCGTCATCGCCGTCACCCACGACCGTTACTTCCTCGACGATGTGGCTGAGTGGATTCTCGAACTCGACCGCGGTGAGGGTATTCCCTGGAAGGGTAACTATTCTTCTTGGCTCGAACAGAAGTCGCAACGTCTGGCTCAAGAGGAGAAGCAGGCCTCGAAGCGCCGTAAGACGCTCGAACGTGAGTTGGAATGGGTGCGCATGGCCCCGAAGGCCCGTCACGCCAAGGGTAAGGCCCGTCTGAACTCTTATGAGACAATGCTCAACGAGGAGCAGAAGCAGAAGGAGGAAAAACTTGAGATCTTCATCCCCAATGGTCCGCGTCTAGGCAACAAGGTTATCGTGGCCGAGCATGTCGCCAAGTCCTATCCAGAGAAGCCGCTCTTCAGCGACCTCAATTTCAATCTGCCGCCCAACGGCATCGTGGGTGTCATTGGCCCCAATGGTGCGGGCAAGACCACACTCTTCCGACTCATTATGGGCCTAGAACAGGCCGATGCCGGCACCTTCGACGTCGGCGAGACCGTCAAGATCTCCTATGTTGACCAACAGCATAAGGACATTGATCCTGAGAAGACCGTCTATCAGGTTGTCTCTCAGGGCAACGAGACCATCCGCATGGGAGGCCGCGATGTCAACGTACGG
>Ga0326513_10003063_pt1 | contig 12199 bp, 16 predicted proteins | sample 2_2465_0518_D_FD_203654 | JGI IMG/M metagenome (GOLD analysis project Ga0326513, IMG submission 203654) | Bovine rumen microbial communities from UC Davis, California, United States - 2_2465_0518 | ecosystem: Host-associated > Mammals > Digestive system > Stomach > Rumen | place: USA... | reverse complement strand
ATCATTAGATTAGTAGAAGAAGTATCTGCATAGTAAAAAGGAGGTCTTAATATGACTTTCTTTACAAAAGAAGAATTTCAAGAAAAATATTCACAAGCAGTAGAAAATTATCAAATTGAAATTGCCTGTGAAATGATATATTCACAAGTTGGTTTAAGGTATCGTGACCCAAGTTGGAATACCGATACCGTACCACCAGCTGTTAAAAATGCCAGTATGGAACAATTAAGATTTATATTAGAGTACGATATTCCTTGTTTAGATAATCGTGGTGCAATAGAAGCAGGAGCAATGAAAAGTGATTTAATTAGTGATATTTCTAAAAATGCATTAAGAACACTTGGAAATGGCGATGCAACACACCCTAATGGTTATTTATATCGTGGAAATCCTATCAATTATGGCATGGGAATGAATTTACCTTTTGGAGAATAATATGTTTAATGTAAATGGTTTTAGAGCAACCTTAATACAAAATAATCGAAACACAAGTGGTTATTATGATGACCAAGATAAACAAGAAGTAAGCATAAAGGTTTGTCCTTACAATGTAGATATGAGTGTTAGATTTGGAACATATACAGTACCTGAAGCAACTGGTTATTTTATCGTAAAAGGTAATACACCAGTTAAAGAGGGCGACCAATTAGTAATAAATGGTAAAACATTTTCAATAATAAAATGCCAAGATGACTGGATTTGGAATAAAGTTGCCAATATAATATTAGCAGTAAAATGAATATTGAAGTACAAATAATAAAAGATTTACCCATAGAGCAAATTAATCAATTTGAAGATAAGACAATTTATAATTGTGCATTATTTACAAGAGAACTAACAAAATCTACACGAGCATTTCCATATCGAACTGGAGAGTTGGAAAGACAAGAAATAGCAGAACCTATTACGGGTAGTAACAAAGAATATGGATTAACTCGTGGTGTTAGTTATGCTACTTATGTGTGGAAAATGAAAAATGCTAACTGGACAAATCCAAATACAGAGCCACAATGGTATTATAGTGTATTAAATAAAAATGGAATGTCTATATTAACAGAAGCAGTAAATAGATCTTTAAAGGAGATATAATATGAGTGAGCAAGATATTAAAAATAAAAATCTTGTATTACGTAGTTATTTAGATAGCATTATAGATGATTATTTAGTAAAAGCCGAATATTCTACTAACGATGATGATATTAAAGTAATAGTAGTACAAGAGCAATCAGGACAAAAGGTAATCTTTTATGATGGAACTAACATATACAACTATTTTAATGTAGATGTATATGGGGACAATATTAAAAATGCTAAAGACACAAGTGTCATTATTGGAAACTTAATAGGAAAAAATATATATTTTGATTGGACTGTCGAAAATGGAGATCAAGTAGAAATCCAAAAATGGCAAATATTAGTAAAACAGTTTGCAAATCCTAGGACTATTGCATACCAAGATATTCGTAGAGTTGCATATTCTGCAACATTACAATGCATAGTTAATAGAATTGCATAGAAAGGAAATTATTATGAATTGGTTTATAAGTAATAGAGAACTAATCAAAAATTTAGCAATTAACACAGGAACTGAAGAAGTACCAGTATGGACTACAATTTGTACAACTTCAGAAGTAACAGTTAATACTGAATTTGAAGAAAAGGATTTTTATGTATTCTGTGATGCATTACAAAGAAAAATCGTTACAGGTGCAAGTGTTAACCTAGCAGGTACATTAAAGCTTGATGTTAACAATGATGGTGATATTGCAATCCTAGATAGAGTACATACTTTAATTGGAGATGGTGAAATATCACAATTCAATAGAATTCAAATTAAATTTGATTTATTGAGTGGTGTATCTAGTTCAGTTTTAGAATATACAACATATCAAGCAAATGCTACACTTAATGTTAGTGATTTAGGTGGAGCTGCAGAAGATGAGAGTGAATTCTCATTCACAATGCAATTAATAGGAAAAGCAACTGAAGTAACATCAGCATAAATCCTTTAGAGTAGGAGGTAAAACTTCTACTTTTTATTTTAAAAGAAAGGAGAAAACAATATGAATAATGCAGAAGTATTAATAAAATTCAAAGGTGATGCAACTGAAGCAGAGAAAGCACAAGATCAATTGCAAAAAGACTTTGAAAATTTACAAGCAAAAGGTGAAACAGCATTATTAGGAATTGCAGCAGCAACAGATATAATGGTAACTGCTTTGTTAAGTACAGGTGTTAAATATAATGCAGAAATAGAAACATATTTAACTCGTTTAGAAACATTAACAGGTAGTGCAGATGAAGCAAATTCTATATTAGAACAAATTAAAAAAGATGCATTAGCAACACCATTTGAAGTATCTAGTTTAACACAAGCAGAAAGTTTGTTATTATCAACTGGTCTAACTGCCGAAGAAGCTAGAGCCGACATATTAGCATTAGGTGATGCAATATCTGCCAGTGGTGGTGGGAATGCCGAATTATCAAGAATGGCAGTAAACCTACAACAAATCAAGAATGTTGGTAAAGCAAGTGCATTAGACATAAAGCAATTTGCATATGCAGGAGTTGATATATATGGTTTATTAGCAGATAGTATTGGTACAACTCGTGAAGAAGCCTCAAAAATGGATGTAACATATGATATGTTATCAAAAGCATTACAAAAAGCATCTAAAGATGGTGGAAAATATTATGGTGCTATGCAAAAACAATCTAAAACATATAATGGTGCTATGAGCAACTTTAAGGAAGCCGTTGGAGTATTTGCAGGTGCAGTAAGTGAAGATTTATTTGGTGCTTTACAAAAAGTAATACCACCATTAACTGATTTATTAAATTGGTTAACTAAAAATAAAGATATGGTTATAGCAATTGCAGGACCAGTATTAACATTTATAAATGTGTTAGCAGGTTTCTTAATAGTACAAAAAGTAGCTGGATTATTTAAAGTTCTATGGGCAGTATTAACGGCAAATCCGATAGGATTAATAGTAGCAGGAATATCTGCATTAGTAGTTGCAATAGTAACTTTATATAATAAATGTGAATGGTTTAGAAATTTTGTCAATAAAATGTTTGATGGAATTAAAACAGGAATAAAAGCAGTTGTTGATTTTGTTAAACCAATAATACAAAGTATATGGGAATTTATTAAACCGATAGTAGAAAAAATTTGGGAGATAATTAAAAAATTAATAGATAATGCTATTGCAAAATTTACATCAGTAAAAGAAAGAGCACAGGAAATATTTGGAAGCATTAAAGGAATATTCCAAGGAGTTATTAATTTTATAACTGGAGTATTTACTGGAAATTGGGAAAAAGCATGGCAAGGTGTTAAAGACATATTTAGTAATATATTTAGTGGATTGTTTAATATATTTAAAACACCATTAAATTGGATTATAGATGGAATAAATGTGTTTATTCGTGGATTAAATAAAATTAAAATTCCTAGTTGGGTACCAGGCATTGGTGGAAAAGGATTTAATATAGGAGAAATTCCAAGATTAAATGTAGGTACTAATTTTGTACCAGAAGATACTTTAGCTATGATACATAAAGGTGAAGCAGTAGTACCTAAAAAGTTTAATCCTTATGCTAATGGAGTAAATAGTCAAACATTAGGAATGAATGGAATAAGTCCAGTGATAAATGTTTATGTAGATGTAGACACTGACCCAATAGGACAAGTAGTAAGTAATATTAAAACATTTAGTGGTGGAGCAAAGAATGATTTTAATTATGGACAAGGAGTGTAAATATGATAAGAATGTTTATAGATAATGAAGAAGTCGTATGTAATAAAGAATTTACAATAACAGAAGAAATGTTAAAGACTTCTTCTACTGTCCTTAATAATTGCTACCCTAAAAGTTGGGAACAAGACCATGATTATACAAGCCGTTTCTATTTCCCACCAGATTATTCAAAATGTTTAATATATAAAGATGATGAATTAATATTTTGTGGAGTAGTTAAAAATACAGGGAATATAAGTTTAAATCCAAGAGATCCACATTTTAGTAGTATACAAATATTAGATTTTAAAACATTTTTATCAGAGGGAGATACTTTAGATTTTGTAATCAATAACAAAACAGTATCTCAAGCAATAAATATGATAATAGATGTTATAAAGCAATATGGTTTTCAAGTTGGCAACATACAAATATTAAATGATGAAATAATAGGTGCTTATTCTACATTAAATAAAACAGCATATGATGTTTTTAATTATTTAGCAGATATATCTCAAACAAGATGGACTACTCGTATGTTAAATGAAAATAAAGTTGCAATAGATTTTTATGACCCAACTTTATTGCCACAAGTTGATGATATACAATACAACAGTACATATTATGAAAATAATAATATACAAGATATAAAATATTCATATAGTACAAATGATTATCGTAATAAACAAGTTATGTTGTCTGACAAAGTGTATGGCAATGTAGATTTTAATGAAACCAAATTAGCAGATGGTTATAATAAAACATTTACAACTGATAATGAAATTGCCGTTATAAAAGGAATAAGTGTTAATGACACACCTGTAACATTTGCTACAAATGATGATAAAGAATTAGGAATTGAAGCAGATTTTTATTATACACCAGGAACTAGTGAATTTATGAGTAATGAAACAAGTGATGCTTATAATGCAGGAACTGAAATAGAAATAACATATACACCATTAATTAAAGGTAGACAATTAATACTTAATAATGATGAGATAAATCGTATATCAAATCAAACAGGTAGAAATGGTATTATTGCAAGATATGAAAGTCGTAATGATGTATTATCTAGTGATGAATTAGAGGCAATAGGAGAAAGTTATTTAAAATTTAAAGGAACAGCAGAAGTAAAATTAACAGTAAAAACATATAATAAAGATTTGATAAATGTAGGACAAGTAAGTTATTTTGATGCACCTATAAACAATTTAAAAACTAATTATATGTGTAAAAAGAAAAAAACAACAATAATAGCAACAACTGGAGATATTTTCTATGAATATGAATTAACAAATAATTATAATGCTGAAGCAGAAATAAATTATTTTGACAATCAAAGAGCAAAAGCTAGTGGAAATATTGGTGTAGGAGAATATATAGATAGAAATATAGATATATTAAAAACAACAGAAATAATTTATAGAGATGAAAGTGAAACTGAAATAACGGCAACAGGAGATAACATATTGAATTGTGGATTAAATAGTCCATTGATAAAATAGGAGGAAATTATGAGATATGAATTAAAATATGAATTATTAAAATGGTTAACAGGCAATTATGAATTACAAGAGCCTTATACAGATGTATCACAAGCAATGGCACATGATGTTAATACAGATAATTTCATAAAAGATTTAAATACAAAATATAATAGTTATGAATTAATTGATGTATTTCCTATAATATCAAATAATAGTCAAATAAATATGTCAATAGCATATGGAAATCATGGGAATGATGGTTTTGTATGTTTAGTAGATGGAAAAGGTAACACAATTCAAATAATAGAAAGATATTCTTCAGGAACAAAATTAGGTAAATTTATTACTTTAAATATAGATGAAACTGGAAAATTTTATGCAATAGATATATTTAATAGTAGAAAAAGAGTTGTATTATTAAATAATTTTGTAGTTAAAAAAGATGAACAAGCAAATTATGTAATAAAAATTCGTAAAGCATATAATATAGATAGTAATACACAAGCTTATAGTTCAGATATAGTAGGTTGTAAAAAATCTCCTAGTGAAGCAATATATATGATATATGGAACTACTGGCTCAAGTAATCCATTTGTAACAAAATTTAAAATAGATATCGAACAAGGAAATGAATGGGTAGATTATACATATAGCGATGGTTATAGTTATGAAGCAAAAGATTTGTATGTTAGTAATTGGGAAAAGTTATATTTTCAATTGGGTTGCATTGTTGTAAGTGGAACAACATATTGGTATAAAGAAGTAGGAATATTAGTAGATGAAACAACGACAATGAGTTTAATAAAAACATCTACATTATCAACTAACAATATAGCAGTAAGAAATTTAATTATTCAAAACACATTGTACACTTATATATCTTATATGGGTGGTGGAGCAGTAAATGTAGATAGAATTAGTCGTACTACAAATACTTCTATTCAAATATTAAATTCACCAATAGGGACAGCAGAAGTTGGAATTTATTTAGCTCCAATGATTAAAATAATAGGAAATGAAATATTTATTCATACATTAGAAAATTATTTTGGATCATATGCTATAACAACAGGAAGAATATATGAAAATGTAAATATAGAAGGAACAGTTTACCCTGCTAAATATGTAGAAACAAGAGAAAAATTATATAGTACACCACAACAAGCAATAGATGATTTTAGTAATGTATTCTTTGTAACTAAAATGTATAATTTATATACTTATTATTATTTATGGGAAAGTGATAATTCATTAGAATTTTGCATAGAAGTATATAATGAAAATAATTATAATGGGTATGAATATTTTAATACTAATACCTTTATTCCAAATAGTTGTATATTATATGAAGAATATCATGCTTACAATTTACCTTGTTTTGCAAGGAATTTATATAATAAACAAGTAAATGGTACAACAACAATATCAACATTACAAATACCAAATGTCAATTTAAATGATGTTCAAATAAATTTAAGTTTTCTACTTTCTGAAACAATGGCAGAAATAATAGTAGATAGTAATGAATATAATAAAAATATATATGAAACACTTTATATGAATTTTATTCATACTTTAACAATGAGTAATAGAAATGATCCAAATAATATAATTTATAATAATAATGGTGCAGTTAAATTAAATCATTCTATTTCAAGAGATGAAGATTATAATAATTCAAAAAGTACAAAATATAGAATTAATTATAGTGATGGAAGTTCGACAATATTTAATTTTGGTGATATAATAGTTAATAACACGGTAGCTACATATACAATGGTAGTATATAATGGAGATTGGAAAACAATTGATACAATAGATATAATAAGTGATGATGAAACAACAATTTATCAAACAATAACTCCAAATTTAGAAACTAACAAATATTACGAAATAATACAATTAGTAGAAATAGTATAGGAGGGTAAAAATGAAAAATAAAATAAATGAAAGTTTGAATGATAAATTAATAATTAGTTTAGCAGGTTTTATAGTAACAATGATAGCAATTATATCACCAATAATTAAACTTAATTCAAGCATTACAAAATTAAATATAACAATAGATAATATATCAAAATTATTAGAAGAAGATAAAGTAATATTAAAAGAGCATGATAAAAGATTAGAAGATCATGAAACAAGAATTACTTTATTAGAAAGGAAATAAAAATATGCAAAAAATAATAGAATTCGCCGATAAAGTGGCATTAAATGAAAATCCTAGTATTCCAGATATTAATAAAGTTAAAGATACCGATATAAATGAAATTAAATCAGTAGTAAATGGGTCATTACAAGGTACAAATGCAATGGGTAGCATAGTAGTAGATGATGTTAATTGTAAAAATTTATTAGATGAAGTATTACTTTCAACTTCTGCTAAAAGCATTGGAATAACTTATGATGGAACTAAAGTATATAGTACAAATCCAAGTACTGATACAAGAAGTTGGAATTATGCTAATTCAAACTATTATCTTACATTAGAGCCGGGAACTTATACAATATCATTAAAATTTCAACATAAAATAACTAATTCTAGTGGTGGATTATTTAGGTTTTATAAAACAGATGATACATTCTTTGCTAATTTTAATGCTAACAATGTAGATTATGCTAGTAAGACATTTGAATTAAGTGAAAAAACTGATATAGGATTATATTTTAAATTATATGATGGTCAAGTTAATATTCAAATAGAAAAAGGTAGTGAAGCAACACCATATACACCATACAAAAAAATAATCAAAGAAGAAAATGGGTATGTAAAAGAAAACACAACATTCTATGCTAATGATTTTAAATGTAAAAATTTATTTATACCAACTAAAACAAATAATGGAACTAATATAGCACTATATCAAGCAACATTGAATATGGAAGATGATGAATTTGTATTTACAGCAACAGGAACTGCTATCTATTTTGGAAATATAAAAAATACAGGAGATAATTATGCTGATGATAGGGGTATTTTAATAGATGTTGAAGGAATGTCAAGTATATCTTATACATTAACTAATCCTTTATTTAATCAAACTTATATAACAAGATATGATAGTTCAAAAAAATCATTAGGATATGTATTTAGGGCTTTATCAAGTGGTAGTTATGATATACCAGCGGGAACTAAATATATAACATTAAGATTTGGTATAAATAATACCACTTCAGGAACTACATATAGAACAAAAGTGCAATTAGAAGTTGGTTCAGAAGCAACACCATATACACCATATAAGAATTTTGATAATACTCCAATAATTACACAATTGTTAGGTGATACAACATTAACTGCTAGTACATCTTATGCTTTAAGTGATGCAATTACAAATTACAAGTATATAATGTTAGTTTTAACGAGTGCTAGTACTTTTGAAAATGCGAATAGACAATATATACCTGTTGAACAAATACAAGGATTTAATAATTTATATAGATGTGCTTTATCAGTATTTCAAAGCACTAGTGTATATATGTTTGCTGATATGTATTTTGCTGATGCAACACATATTTATTGTAATACATTAACGCGTGGAACAACTGGTTGGGCTGGACATTTAAAGGTATATGGAATAAAATAAGTAGCATAAATTTGCTACTTTTTCTATGCAATGGTATAATATAGATAGAAAGGTAGGTATTGTTATGAAAGAAAGAATAGCAAAACTAATAGACTTAAAATCAATTATTACATTAGGAATTACAATAGCATTAATTTATGGCTTCTTTGCTAATAAAATTGATGGTAAAGATTTCCTAGTATATGTAACAATGGTGTACACATTTTATTTTACTAAAAGAAAAGACAAAGGAGATGAATAATATGAAAGTAGACCAATTTTGTAATACAGCCGAAAATATAGCAAGAAATTATAGAACACAATATAGACTTGGTGGAGTTGGTGAACACGACGGAGATTTATGGTTTTTTGATTGTTGTGGTTTAATTAAAGCAATTATTTGGGGTTGGTGTGGTGATACTAATTATCGTAGAGGTGGAGTAGTATTCCCAGCACAAGGAGAAAGTACAAACGGATTGCCAGATGTCGGTGCTAATAAAATGTTTGAAGAATATTGCTATGATAAATCAACTGATTTTGCTAAAATTGAACGTGGTGAACTTGTATGGATGGATGGACATATAGGTATCTATATAGGCAATAGATTAGTAGCCGAAGCAACATCTGCTTGGGACAATAAAGTTTTATTGAGTGACATAGGTATGCAAGGTCAAAGAAGTTCTAATGGTAGACAAGTATATAGTTGGACACATCACGGAAAATTCAAATGTTTAGAATATTCTAATCCTACATATAAATTCAAAAAAGGTGACATAGTAACATTAAATGGTTGGTTACATAAATCAAAAGACACAGGAAGTGCTACAACAGGGGAATATCACGATTATGTGTGGACTATATCTAATGTATCAAATGGAGAATATCCATACGAATTAAACACAATAGGTTGGTGTAGAGAAAGTTATTTATCTCCATATTCAAGCAATGACTATAAACAAAAATATGAAAAAGAGTTATTAAATAGCAAAGATTTACAAAAGCAATTAGAAAATTTAAAAAAAGATAAAGAAAATTTACAAGCTAAAATAAATAATGCAATAAAAACCCTAAAATAAGCCATTTAAAGAGAGATAGTATATTTATACTATCTTTTATGTTTCATTAAATCTAGGGGTATTTATTCATTAAATAGCCATATATTTATAATATATTTAAAGTGTAAATTATTTAAGAAAAAATAAAAGTTTAAAAAAGTTTAAAAAAATATTGATTTATTTAAAAAAATATTATATAATTAAATTGTAGTAGAGATACTACATAAGATTTAACGAATAGGAGGTATGAGATATGTTAAATCAAACAATATTAGTTGGTAGATTAGTAGACCAACCACAAAAAGAAGAGAAAGGAGTAAATATATGAAAGAAAAATATACATTTGGAGAAAAAGAAAAAGAATATATCAATGGTAAAAATGTGCCAGTAGAATTACATACACCAAAATACAAAGAAGCAAAAGCTAAAATAATTAAATTATTAGAAAGTGAAGAATATAAAGGTGTATTAGAAGAAAGCGACTTCTGGATTTTAGTTAATACCTATGCTAATGGCGAAAAAGCAATGTATAGTGGACTTATAATAAGCCACGATGGTTGTTTAAAAATTAACGACCATTTAGAAGATAAATTAAAATTTAAACCACAATGTATGAGTTTAGATAAAGATGGTTATAAAAATTCATTAGTATATACATATTGTTGTGAAGAACAAGGTATATATGAAGTAGGAGAAGTAAATGATAAGAATTGTAAAAATGCTTATTCATATGCTATGGCATTAAAAAGATGCATGGATCGTGTAATACTTAAAAATAGTAAAATTGCTTATTGGGGTGTTTATTCAGACAGTGAAGCAGATGAGTTCACAAAAAGGGTAGATGAACCACAAGAAGAAAAAGCAACAAAAGAACAAATCGATTATATTAAAGAAATGTTATCAACAGGAGATTTTGATGAAACAGATATAAAAGATTATTTAAGAGATTGCAACAAGAAAAAATTGAGTGACCTTTCTAAAAAAGAAGCAGCTGAATTAATTGGAGAAGAATAATTATCAAAGTGAAGTTATGGTACACTACAAAAACTTATATGCAGGAACAATAGACCTGTTGTGTGGTGTACCGAACATCACTACTGAATTAGAATTCAACGAAGAAACACATACATATACATTAAATGGTAAAACATTACCAAGTGTCACGAAATTATTAGATGATGGAACATATAAAAATGTAGATCCATTTATATTACAACAAGCATGTGATAGAGGTCATGAAATACATAAAGAATTAGAATTGTATTTCAAAGAAGGAATATTAGGAGATACACGAGAGTTCTACGAGGCAATAAGCCTTATAGAAAAGAATAAAGATTTATTAAGTGAACCAAGCATAGTAGATTTTAAAACATATCGTGAAGCAACTAAGAACAATAAAGAAAAATGTTTAAAACAAGAAACGATGTATAGTAAAGCAGTATATGAATTAACAGGGATTAAAATTAAAAACTACATTATGATACATCTACCCAAAAATGATAAAGGAAAATTAATTATATTAAAGGAGGATTAATTATGAGCCAATGTGATATTATATTAAAAGCAATGTTAGAAAATAGATTTAAAAAGGAATGGAAAGCAACAGACTTTCAAAGTGGAAAGTATTTTGTAGGGTATGAAGCAACAGCTAGAATGAGTGATTTATTAAGAATGTACCCTGATTTAGTAATAGCAGGAAAAGATGGAAGATTTAGAACATTAAGTATAAATTGGAAATGTAAAGATATAAAAGAATTTGAAAAAAGATTAGATATTAAAAGATTAAGATTTTGTTAGGAGGAAATTATGAATAGAATATGTTTAGTTGGTCGTATTAGTAAAGACCTAGAATTAAGTTATACAAGTACAAATAAAGCAGTATGTGATTTTAGCATAGCAGTAAATAGAGATAAAGAAAATGCAGATTTTATCAATGTTCAAGTATGGAATGAACAAGCAGAGAATTTAACAAAATACCAAAGTAAAGGTAGTCTTATAAGTGTTGAGGGTTCATTAAGAACACAAACTTATACGAAACAAGATGGTACAAAAGGTTATAAGACTTATGTATTAGCAAATCATATTGAGTATTTATCAAGTAAAACAACACAAGAGAGTACACAAGAAACACAAGAAGATCCTTATGCTGAATATGGGCAAAGTGTAAATATCGATGATAGTTTCCTAGACTAGTGATAGGTAGTATAAAAAATTGCATGGTATGGTTATCAATGCAACCTGATGGAATGTATGAAGTAAAACCATATCACGAGAAAAGAAGTTTAAATGCTAATTCATACTTTTATGTATTACAAAATAAATTAGCACAGGTATTAAAAACAAGT
>Ga0326513_10003062_pt1 | contig 12200 bp, 15 predicted proteins | sample 2_2465_0518_D_FD_203654 | JGI IMG/M metagenome (GOLD analysis project Ga0326513, IMG submission 203654) | Bovine rumen microbial communities from UC Davis, California, United States - 2_2465_0518 | ecosystem: Host-associated > Mammals > Digestive system > Stomach > Rumen | place: USA... | reverse complement strand
AACCGTAGGATAGCCGTATGATAGTGCTACTCACACCGAAGACACACCATACTCGAGCCGTCCACTGACTGTCCCCGAATACAAGCCACACCGCCCACTGACTCCCTGCCGACCGGCATCCCAAATAGCATTAACATATCAGCCAATTTTGGCTGATAAAAGAATAACGCATCAGCCACATTTGGCTGATAAAAAAAACACAACCATGGCAAAAATCAACCCCTCATCCCCCATTGCCGACATCCACGGCGCATTGCAACGCGGCGACAAAGTCGTCTATCGTGTCCGTGACGGCGTACAGCAGGCGTATATTGTCAAGCACCCCTACGAAGGCAAGCCCACCGTCAAACAGACTCAAGCCCGAACCGCTTTCAAAGACCTCACGCAGCAGGTCAAGGCTATCTATGCCGACCCGGCTCAACTCGCCGAATGGCAAGCCCGCTTCGAGGCGTACACCTCTACCCGCAAGTATAAGTCCCAACTCAACCGCTACATCCGTGAGCAGCGCGAGCGATCCCTTGCCAATCCTCTCTCAACTTTCCATTTCCGCCCTGCCGCCAAGCGCACCCCGAAGCCCCCGACCACCCTTTACGGCTTCATCCTCTCCGAACTCTCAAAGGAGACAAAAAATCAATAGAAGAGCAAAAAAATCCCCTCCCTGACTCCAAATGTCAGTTATAACCCGTACCTTTGCAGGCAGAAAAATCGGACGAGGAATTGTTAAAACATACGCCTACACCTTGCAAAACAAAAATTTCATTCAAAACATTTTCAATTCCGATATATTTTTTGTAATTTTGTAGCCAAATTTTGTGTTATATGCCGAAAACCACCCTAATCAACAACCGCCGCTATCTTGGCAATAAATACCGCCTCTTGCCGTTCATTACACAAGTGGTGAACGACCATTGCCCCAACGTGCAAGTAGTAGCAGATTTGTTCGCAGGTACAGGCGCAGTGTCATCTGCTTTTCAAGACCGCACCATAATAACCAACGATATCATTTATAGCAACTACATCAGCAATCTTGCATGGTTTAGCTCGGAAGATTACGACCAAGAAAAAATAACTACGCTAATCGAAGCCTACAACCATCGCCAAGTCCGTGCCGACAACTACATGTCGCTTAACTTTGCCGATACATTCTTCAGCCGTCAGGACTGTCGCAAGATTGGCTATATCCGTCAAGACATCGAACGACTCTACCGCCGCCACGAACTCAACGACCGCGAGCGTGCATTGCTCATTACCTCTTTGCTTTATGCGATGGATAAGATCGCCAAGACGTGTGGACACTATGACGCCTATCGTCAAGGCGTGGAGTTCGACCAACATCTTGAACTTGCCGTACCACTTGCAAGACACAATAATAACCCCAACAATCGGTGCTATAACCAAGACATTAACACCCTTGCACCACAAGTTCAAGCCGACCTTGTGTATCTCGATCCGCCATATAATTCTCGTCAGTATTGCGATGCATACCATGTACTTGAAAATGTAGCGCGATGGGAACAGCCCGAAGTGTTTGGAGTAGCTCGCAAGATGGATAGAACCAACCTGAAAAGTGCCTATTGCACAAAAGAGGCTACACAAGCATTTGCCGACTTGATAGAGCATATTAACGCGCGTTATATTTTGCTCTCATACAATAATATGGAGAAAAAGGGCAACGACCGTTCAAACGCCAAACTTTCCGATGAAGATATTATGCGCATACTCCAAGCAAAAGGAAATGTGCAAATCTTTGAGAAAGATTACAAAGCATTTACCACCGGTAAATCAGATATTAAACAAGCTGCATAAGTTATGAATGAGCCAAATAAGTGGGAAAGACTGTTTTTTGAATACATTGAATTTGTGGATTGTACACTTTGCAAAGTCAGTGATTGTCAATATGGATTAAAGGATAATATGAGTACTAATTTTGCAAACATGGAAAACGAAATATACTCTAATGCTTTTGAAATAGCAGAAGAATTATCCTATTTTGAAAATGATTATATTTTCAGTGATTTATGTGAGGATTTGGAGAAAGTAAACATTGGTTACTTGCATGATTTCAAACAACCACAACTAATATTGAGTTATCGCCATTTTTTACCTAATCAATCTTGGAAATTTGATATAATTGATATGTTATATAACCATCTTGATGACATCAACTTAAATAAAATTGCAGCATGAACTCACCGCAACTAAATAAATGGGAAGAACTCTTTCTTGATTTTCTTGATATGACCGAATTTTACTTGCAACGCCGAGTTGATGACAATGAGATGGATTGCTATGGTTTAGTTGATGGTCAGAAAGCCAATATCGGCGATATAGAATCTGACTTTTTCTATTCAGCCACTGATATACTCGACCGCATGGAAACATACGAATACGATTATATTATTCGCGATTTAGAAGAATGTGCGCAGTGGGAGAATATCAAACTACAATATACCTCTTGGGCTGACCTGCTGAAATACAAAGATAAAATGCCGAATAATCAAAGTAACTTTGCATTTATTGATATGATTTGTAACCACTCTCAAGATATAGATATCAAAAAAGTATATAACTATATATCAGCCGCTTAATTTATGCTTACACAAGTCCAAATATCATCGAATCTGAATTATCCGATAGGCAAGATAATCAATCAAGAACTGCAAAATTCACTTGAAACGCAGATTGCTGTCGCTTTCCTCAAGAAATCAGGAATAAAGGTCATAGAAAACTCGCTGCTTACATCGTTAGAAAAGGGTGGCAAGTTTGAACTTATTGTAGGATTAGATTTTAAGACCACAGATCCTATGGCAATGAAATTCTTTATTGACTTGCATAAACAATACAAAACAGTTAGTTTTTATTGCTATGGAGATAAAGGCGACAACAAAAATGATATAGTATTTCACCCAAAGATTTACCTTTTCCGTAATTTAAAAGAAACCGTGTCAATCATCGGCAGCACCAATCTCACACAAGGCGGACTGATGAGCAATTTTGAAGTAAATACAATCTTCAACGAAAAGCAACCTGTCTATTATTCTCAACTCCAAGCAATATATAATTCTGTTAAATACACTGACTCTCTCTTTACTCCGGATGAAGAATACTTGTATCAGTATTCCGATGTGTATAAAGCATTAACAATCAACGAAGAAAAAGCCAAGAAAGATGAGGGCTTAAAGAAAGTTATCCAAGAGATGACCGAAAAGGAAGCAAAACTTCCGGGTACTATTCCATCGGTTAATGCTATGATTGTGGAACTCCTAAAACAAAAAATGTCAGAGGGTATCGTTTTTGTGTCGTTAGCAGATATTTACGCAGGTTTGGACGAGCGTATAAAAGACCCTATCTTTGCAGGGCGTTACAAACTCGACACTTTCCACAACACCATTCGCGGCGAACTTAACAAGCACCACGATGAAAGCACCTACTCAACGTCATTAGGAATATACAAACGAGGAGAAAAAGGAATGTACACCCTAACTACAAAAGGTGAAAATTATTTTGGAAGATAATATGCAACTATGGATAACAACTCATTACAACCTATATCACAAGCGGTGCAAATCATTAAAACCGCTATCTTGCAAAGTCAAGAACGCACTACACGCAATGCCAATGCCGACCTCATTGCTTTGAATTACGCGGTGGGAGGATACGTGTCTATACAATCAAAACTTCACCGTTGGGGAAGTGCCATTATTCGTTCTATAAGTGAGCAACTTCAGAAAGAAATTCCAGGATTGCGTGGATTCGGATATGAGAATCTTAAGAAAATGAGACAATTTTATGAGACATGGAATCCGCATATAAATGGGTCGCCAACGGCTACCCAAATAGGAAACGAGCAAATTGGGTCGCCAACGGCTACCCAATTACCGGTTTTGCAGTCCAAAGCATTAGCTATGGTGTTTGATGTCGAAACGGCACACGATTTTATCTCAATAAGTTTCACGCACCATATGGAGATTTTGAACAAAACAAATTCTCTTGATGAACGTTTGTTCTACATCCACAATGCTGCTGTATATAAGTGGGATAAATACAAATTACGGGATATGCTCAAGCAAGATTTGTTCCACCACCAATCGTTAATGCCAAATAACTTTCTACTTACAATGCCCAAACGAGTGCAAGCATTGAAAGCAATCGAAATGTTCAAGGATGAATATCTGTTGGACTATATCAATGTGGAAGAATTAGGCGTGCGAGATGAAGCAGAAATAGATGAACAAGTTGTAGAGAAAGCAATAATTCAGAATGTTAAGAATTTCATAATGACATTTGGTAAGGACTTCACTTTTGTCGGCAATCAATATCATTTGGAGAAATTTAACAAAGACCATTTTGTTGATTTGTTGTTTTATAATCGCGAACTTTCAGCCTTAGTAGCCGTAGAATTGAAAAAAGGCGAGTTCAAACCTATATATTTGGCACAACTGCAAACCTATCTGCAACTTTTAGATGACGAGGTTAAGAAACCAAACGAGAATCCTTCTATAGGCATTATATTGTGCCAAGATGTTGATAAAGCGTATGTTGAATATGTAATTCAACGGTATGAAAGTCCTATGGGCGTAGCAACTTACAAAACGGCAGAAGATATGCCCGACCGTCTGCGCAAAGCGTTGCCGGATGAAAATGAATTGAAGAAATTGTTAGAAGGAGATAACGATAAGGAGTAATTACAAGTGGTTATCGCTCTGCCGTCCGCTTCTTAAAGACAACGGCACCATCTGGATATGCGGCACTTTTCACAACATATATTCTGTTGAACGCTGTTTGAATAAATTAGGATATAAGTTGCTCAATGTCATTACTTGGCAGAAGACCGATCCTCCGCCATAAATGGCCGGCACACGCTTTAATTTTGCCTCGGAATATATCATTTGGGCTGCAAAATCTGCCAAGAGTAAATACTATCTCAACTTTGAAAAAATGACAGAACTCAACGGCGGAAGGCAAATGCCCGATGTATGGCAGATACCGTCCGTTGGCTCATGGGAAAAAACTTGCGGCAAGCACCCCACACAAAAACCTTTGCGCCTCTTATATCGAATTATCCTCGCTTGCACACACGAAGGCGACACTATCCTTGACCCGTTTGCCGGTTCTTGCACCACAGGCATTTCCGCCAATCTACTTAACCGCAAATTCATAGGCATTGACCAATCCGAAGAATACATGCAACTCGGTATTCGACGCCGACAAGAGATAGAAGACGAAGCCACAGCCGACAAGTTCCGCCGCAAGATGTCGGAAATCAACAAAGAAGACACCGTACTTGTCAATCACGCCGACAAACAGACACGCCTGCTGATGATAGAAAAAGGCATTTGCTATCTACGAGCAGGCGAGAGCAAAGGTTCACTTCAAGTAACACCCGGCTTCGAGCGAATGAAATATGTGCTGCTGCACACCAACGGCGATGAATGCCAATTCTTCAGATTAGATAAGGTCGGCACTTTCCAGATATGGAGCAAAGAAACGCTTGAAGAATACGGCTTCACTCCCGAACACGCAAAGTATTATATCGTTGTACGTTTCAACAATATCCCAGAACCATTTAAGCACTTACCCCAAATCAAACAACGAGTAAACACCTATCGCGCCAAGATAGTACCACTTTCAGAATTTATAGGACTGAAATAAAATCGACCGTTGCAACGGACGATTTGGGTCGCCAATGGCGACCGAATTATAAACATCAAATAATCAGCCTAATATAAAATTCCAGTTGTAACTGGAAAATTTATCGGTCGCAACTGATGAATTTAGCCAGCCATCGGCTGGCTAATTCCAACACTAAAACTTTTTACATCCGTCGGCTGCCAAAAGTTTTCTGCCACTCACCCTGCCAAAATATCTCATCACCTGCCATTTTTGCATATCATTCGCAACATCATCTGTCATAACCACTTACGGCATATTTTTTGCATACCTGATGACATAACTAAAAATTTCTTTGCCAATGGAAAATCTTTACTTAAATACCCTCTTATTCCGCTTTCCCGAAGCGCAAGACAACACGCCAGAACAGTTTCATGAGGCAAAAGCGAAATATAACAAACTAATCTTTGACTTTTTCCGTCAACGAAATTTCATAACCGATTGTAACTTTGTTAAAGATACAGAGGTATATGTTTATTCACATCAAGAACAATATGGTAATTACCATTTTGATGTGTACGACCGTTATTGTCTCAAAATCAATTATAATCAAATCCTTGCACAACCCGAACTTGTAGTATCATACGAGCGCACAATGCGCGTCTTAACAACATCTATAGCGCAATTATCTACTTATACTGCAAAGAATTACGACCTTTATAATGCAACTCAAACAACAACTAATCCACTCTCAAATATCCATAAAGTAGTAGAACGATACGCAGAAAACGAATTACACGAACACTTACGCATATTTGACTTAAAAAGAATACAAGATAAAATACGCAAGTCCGATAGTGCCAAACCGCTAAACTATGATTACCTTTATCCTGTAATCAATCAAGAGTTGCAAATTTATTTTGGCATACCTTTCAACCAAAAAGAAGAAGAGTCGCAGTTTAAGCCTGTAAACAAATACAAAAGGCATCTTGAAAAAATAAATACTTTTATACAAGACCACCTATTAAAAGCAGATTTTCAAAATCTTTTACCTGTAAGCAAAGATTTCACATCAACCCAAGCAGGGCAAATGCCAATCTCTGCTATGCAACTCAAATTTGCTAACAACGGAGAACACCGCATACCACAAAAAGGACTGAACTTTGGAACATACCAACAACCAACAGCAACCAATATTACACTTTTCTATATCTATCCAAATATAGTTACAAGAGATGAGTTGATACAACTGAACAATAATCTTACTATATCATATGGAAATACCAATTACTTTCCTTTCGCAGGCTTGCGCAAATATATAGGTGTTGAAACACAACCACTCCCAAAATTGAGTATACGTTATAATCCCAAAAGTGTAAATGTCATAGATGAAATAGAACGCGAATTAGAGAGCAGAAGTAGTGTTTTGACAAGTAGCAATACAACATTCATCTGTTGTTTCCTTTCTACGGTAAACAAAGACAACCTTGCATCGCCATTACATATCTTGTATTATAGAATAAAAGAAATGCTATTGCGGCGTGGCATTGTATCGCAGTGTATTGACCTCACAAAAATGCGGACAATGCTTCAATACGACCAACAACGAGGACGTGATAATTTCAAATACACGCTACAGAATATGTCAATCGCTATTTGTGCCAAGTTAGGCGGTACACCTTGGATATTATCCGTACCAACAGAGCGTGAATTAGTTATCGGTATAGGTGCATTTCGTCAAGGCAAACGTCAATACATTGGAGCTGCCTTTGTATTCCAAAACAATGGTACTTTCAATGAATATACATATTTTTCCAAGCCCGACATACATGTTTTAGCTGGGGCTATTGAAGATAAAATCATTGAATATACAAAAATATACCAGCCACCTAAGAAACTCATCATACATTATTACAAACGTATGAAAGAGAAAGACGCACAGCATATAACAGACAAACTTAATCAATTACAACTTGATATACCGGTATATGTGCTGACCATCAATGAAACTGAATCCGAATCCGTCTTTGTCTTCGATAAAGCCAATCCCGAACTATTGCCATATAGCGGACGCTATGTATCTTTAGGAAACAACGACTATCTGATGTGCAACAATACAAGATATGATAATTCAGATTCACGCCCCGATAGTTATCCCTTCCCTGTTAAAATTCACATACATTGCAATGATGCTGATGCTCTGCAATTAAATACTATACAACAACTATTGCAACAAGTATATCAATTCAGCCGCATCTATTATAAATCAGTCAAACAACAAAACTTACCAGTATCTATCTTATACCCTAAAATGATAGCAGAGATTATGTCGCAATTTATACAACAAGGCGCGACCAATAATGTAAACAACTGTTTATGGTTCTTATAAACTATGCTTGATACTATTACTAACATATTGAACAAACAACTATATCCCTTGAATACTAATAATATCCAAGAGCCATACATCTATAACCGGAAATTGCAAGATATTGAGATTATCAAGCCTAATTTTGAAGCCATTTATCAAGTCTATTTTCAAGAATATCCGTATATTCCACCAAAGGCGAAATTCTATTTCTACCTAATAAATAACGACATAGCATACTTGCTTAATACTTATATTGCCAAAAAAAACGAAAACCCATCAGAAGCGAGAATAGCCTATTGGCATAGTCAAGTCAAAAAAGCAATTGACGGTACTATATATCATTTTCACAAAACAATCCTAAACAATAATTTATCATTAAAGAAAGATGATTGTATAGGCTTTGCGCATAATGACGAAGAAAAGCAAACCTTTGCTCTAATATGTTACTATGCAATTTCTGCACTTGCATGTACTTACCTACATTGGCTTGCAATCTACAAAGACAAATTACAAGATGTTGAGTTACATACTAATCCCTACGAATATATCTACTCTGTGATATTTACACCTTTACCACAAGGCATTTATATTGAAGATAAAACTATAAATGAACCAACAGCAAAACCTCAAGGAGGCAATACCTACAACTACAACATACAAGGTAATGTCGGTCAAGTAATCGGCAAAGCAGACCAAGTAAACACTACACAAGATGAGCAAAGACAATAATACATATAATTTCAATTTCTACGGCAATGTGGGACAAAACATTGCTCATGTGGATAAACTCGAAGCACACTTTGATAAAGATTCCACAATGACTATTGCCCAAGTTGATAATGCAGAAATAAAGCACCCCAAAAACACAACCCCACAGCGCAAGCCAAGAGCCACAAAGCAAGGCACTAAATACACACAAGCAACCTTTGAATATATATACTTCAGGCAGCATTCTAACCTTCTTGCGAAGCTATTCCAACACCTACAAACTAAAGCCATGTGGATTGCTGATGATGCAAAACCGGATAATTTTATGGCTATATTTGAAGGTAAGCTTTGTGATAACACAATAAAATGGACAGGTAGTAAAGCAAACCTTTATTATCTAATACGACAACTTGTCGAAAGGGGACTTATCTCTATACCACAAGGTACAACTATTTGGCAAATTACTGAAAGCCATTTCATAGACAAAAACAGCCGACACTTCCACGAACTACATAAACAAAAAGCCCCTAAAAAATCCACGCTTGCAATAGACAAACTTATTGACATCCTCGACCCGTCTATAAAAGACGAAGACTAAAAACTACGGCACAACTTTCGGCACAAGCATAAAATAATTCAAAAGAATCTCACAAGCGAGAAGTCTTGATTTTCAAGGCTCCTCGCTTTCTTTATATCCATATCAAAAGTCAGAACGGACAAATCTTCGGCGCAAAATCCTAATTGCGCCGAAACTTTTTACAGCATTATTATAGAAACGCGCTTCTAAAAAACGGCAACTACAAAATGCCACAGATTATTAACCAAAAATGTTTTTATAATATGCGAACAACAAATCGAAATCTGCTTCTGGCAGGCGAAACGGAAGCAGCCCCACAAGTCACAAATCGCCATACTAATTCACGAGTTATTATTGAGATTGTCTGCCCAACATTGGAAGACAAAGCAAAAGCGAAAGAGTGTATAAACTATCACCTTGAAACCTTGCAACCCCAATTCAAGGTGTGCAAAAACAAGCTGACAGTAACCATTCTGCCGCTTGATACGCACCTGTTCACGTTACAAGAAGGATTAGAAATTGTTAAGCAGACATTAGCCCAGTCTCTCAATTTCACTTCGTTTAATTGCTCATTAAAAACCATTTAATCATTGTTTAACTTTAACCCTTTACGGCTGGAGATACACAACCGTACCTATACCCTATGGCACAAATTATAATGAGTACTCCGCATGATGCAGAGCGTGGCAAGTACGCTAAATCCGACCAAATCTACTTCAAGATTCGCAAGTTCGACAACGCTATTTTCGGTGTCCGCCTCAAACACCCCGCCACCAACGAACCGCCCACAGCGGCGCAACAGGCGGCGCAAGACCTCTTCACTACCGTTGCCGCCAAAGTCAAGGCAGCCCTCGCTGATGCTACTCAAAGGGCAGACTACAAAGCCCAATGGAAAGCCCAACGCAAGTACAAGACCCTCACTTCGTTCATCTTCCACAAGTTGTACGAAGCCGAAACCACCAACCCCTAATGTTTAACTTTGTTACCTGCTTGTCACGTTAGCGGCAAGTGGGTAGCACAAAAATTAAGTAATATGGCAAAAGTTCATTATCTCGACCCGATAGACTACCTATCCGGCAAAATATCCAAGCGTCACCGCACAACTTACTGCTATCGTCAGACCACCGACCGCCGTTACACCACGGTCTATACCACGCCAACCGGCGCACCGACAGCAGCCCAACAGTCAACCAAGCAGAAGTTTAGCCAAGCAGCCCAACAAACCAACACCATTATGATGGATGTTGACCAGCTCGAACTTTACCGCACCGCATGGCGTAATCTCATCCGCAGTGGCAACCGTACCTACAGTACCCTGCGCGGCTACATCTTCGCCCAAGTTTACAAGACGTTATGAGAAAGCACGCACAATTACTATTGGCAATCAGTATGGCTTCGTTTGGAGCCATACTGATACTGACAGCCTTCTTCGTTCCGCCATTGGGCATGATTGATGCTTCAGTATTAGCCGCCTTTGGCGAAATGCTCACCTTCTCCGGCTCTCTTATCGGCATTGATTATAAGTACCGCAACAAAGAGTAGCCGCAAAAAGCAGCAGCAATAGTCGCAGTTTTATGTGCTTGCGAGTTCTGCGAGCAAGTATCAGTTTCGTCCATTAGGTCGGATAGTATCCGACAACGGTCGTAAGACCAACTACTTTGTACATTGTCAGGCGATTTTATCGCCGTAAGTTTAATCCATTAAATTATAAACATCATGCTTTTAACACTCATTCGTGATACTTTCACACCCGCCGAGACCATCGGCAAACTTTTGATAGACGGCAAGCCCTTTTGTGACACATTAGAGCCGCCCGTAGTCCCTAACGCCCAACACCCGAAAGGCGCAATCCCCGAAGGTTGGTACAAAATCCAAGTCACACACTCACCCAAGTTCGGCAGACTACTTCCATTGCTGTATTATGTCCCCGGCTTCGACGGCATCCGCATCCACGCAGGCAACAACCGCGACCACACCTCCGGCTGCATCCTTGTAGGTGAACGTGCCGAACGTTACGAATCGTTTCAAGAAGGTCGTGCTGTGGCGGCTAATTCCGCCACTTTTGGCACTCCGACCCTCTATTCTTCTCGCCGCACCGAAGAATCCCTGACCCAGCAACTCATCAAAGCCCAAAAGCAACATGAAGAAATCTATATCAACATCACTGACATTGACCGTTATCCTATTGAGCGCAGTGCTCTTGACCGCCTGTAAGTCCGTGCAAACCGCTATAAATAGCACCACCAACCATGCCACCGCCCAACTACAGCGCGACAGCCTCTATCTCCACGACAGCATATTTGTCCGAATAAGAGCCGACACGGTCTATCTTGAGAAGTGGCACACCCGTTGGCGCGACCGTGAGACTATAAGAGCCGACACAATAACAAACGAGGTCATCCGCACCGAAACCGTGCAAGTCCGTTACATCCCGCGCTTCTACAAGTACTGCACCGCCCTTGCAATAATCTTGTTTCTAATCTTTCTTCTGCGAGTTATGCTTTATCTCTACAGAAGATTCCACTAACCCCCAAAGCAAGTGTTCTTTAACTTATTGAATTAGCCTGTAATCGGTTCCGCTCGGCGGGTTACTTTCCGTCGCAGTATAACAACGAAAGGCACTCCGCGATGGAATGCCTTTCGTCTGTTGTAGCGGCTGGTAGCCGCTTCTTCTTTGTCTATTGCGTCCGAATTTGATTCGGACATCGGCTCTGCCGAAAGAGTGCTTATCCCTCTGCCTTTCCCCATTCCGCGCCAAGCATACGCTGGAAACAACCGTCTATAATCATCGTCTTTTCATCAAATTGAATGGTCATCTCAAATGCAGATGCGAACAATGATGTAAATGCTTTTGAATACATAGAATTGATAATATCTCCTTCATAATATCAATACAAACTTAATTGTTGTTTTTTGATACTATTTCGTTATACC
>Ga0326513_10003061_pt1 | contig 12202 bp, 8 predicted proteins | sample 2_2465_0518_D_FD_203654 | JGI IMG/M metagenome (GOLD analysis project Ga0326513, IMG submission 203654) | Bovine rumen microbial communities from UC Davis, California, United States - 2_2465_0518 | ecosystem: Host-associated > Mammals > Digestive system > Stomach > Rumen | place: USA: California... | reverse complement strand
CGGCGACAGCTCCAGCGGCGATGCCGTGCCGCAGGTATCGGAGGAGACGCCATGCTTCCGTAACCTCCATATCGCCAACATCACCTGCCAGGGAGCGGCGCGTGCCATATACTTCAACGGCCTGCCGGAGATGCCGCTTGACAATCTCACGCTCTCCAACTCGCTCTTCGTATGCCGCAAGGGCGCTGAGATGCACTATGCGAAGAACATCCTGTTTGACAACGTGAAGATACAGCAGAGCGTCGGAGACCGCCTGACAAAGACAGACGTGACGGCGTTTGTGGAGAAGTAAAGCCCCCCTCCATCTCCCCCCAGGGGGGGAGGGTCTGAATGATGAAATAACTAATAGACTAATTAACAAACTATGATGACTAATATAACTTCCCGCATTTTACGTTCCTCCACCCTTGGGGGGAGCCGGTGGGGAGCTTTGGCTCTCCTTCTCTTCTTCCCTCTGCTGTGCATTGGGCAGACGAGGGCTGTGTTTGACTATGCCAACTACACCGCTGCTGAGGCTGACAGCAAGCTGATGCCGCTGGGCGGAGGCTGCGCACCCGACCCGACAATACTGAGAGTGGGCGATGATTACTACCTCGCCAACTCGTCATTCTCCTACTATCCCGGCGTGCCCATCTGGCACAGCACCGACCTGAAGCACTGGAAGCGACTGGGATATGTGCTCAACCGTCCGTCGCAGCTCATGCTGAAGGACGGCATAAAGATGCGTGAGGGTGTCTATGCACCGCATCTGTCATACAACCCCGCCACTAAGACCTACTACATGATCTCCACGCTGATAGCCGGCGGAGGCACGTTCTACGTCACCACTACCGACCCGAAGAGCGGCAAATGGAGCGACCCCGTGTGGCTGAAGGACATTGACGGCATTGATCCGTCGTTCTTCTTCGACGACAATGGCAAGGCCTACGTCCTCCACAATGCGTGGCGCAACCAGCACTGGAAGTCGCATTGCGACATCTGGTGCAAGCCTTTTGACCCACAGACGGGCCAGACCTTCGGCGAGGAGCGCCTGATTGTCTATGGCGGTGCCGACACGCTGTCGCATCCGCAGTGGCTCGAGGGGCCGCACATGTATAAGGTGGGACACCGATACATAGTGATGTGTGCCGAGGGCGGTACGGGTGAAAACCACAGCGTGGTGGTCTTTGAGGGCAGCGATCCGATGGGGAGGTTCACCCCATGCGCCATCAATCCTATCCTGACGCAGCGCGATGTGGAGGGTGCACCGATGACGCCTGTCACCTGCACGGGCCATGCCGACCTCGTGGAGACAAAGGGCGGCGACTGGTATGCCGTGTTCCTCGGCGTGAGACCCTACGAGAAGAACTATGACCTGATGGGGCGTGAGACGTTCATGCTGCCAGTAAAATGGGTGACGCCTGACGGCAAGAATGCACGTCCGGCAGAGCCTCACGCGCAACCGCTGATACTGGAGAATGGTAAGAAACTGACTCCGAAGGACGGCAAGGACCAGCTGCGCACGCTGTGGGACAAGAACGGCATAGCCCCCGATGCCTTCACCATTCGCACTCCGATGGACCTCAGGACACCGTTTGCCAATGCTGACAACGGTCCCGCGGGCGTGGATGCAATAGTGAGCAAGGACGGCAGGGGAGTGTTCTCGCTGAAGAAGAACGCGCTGACCATCGTGGCATCAGAGAAGGGTGTGGAGGATAAGACCAGCCCCGCAGCCATCGGACAGTGGGTGACACAGAACAAGTTTACATACGAGACGCGCGTGACCTTCGACCCGAAGGACGAGAACTCACTGGCGGGCATCGTGCTCTTCTATGATGACCAGCGCTATATGCAGTTCGGCGTTTCGGCTGACAGCGACGGTTCGCCGTGCCTGCGCATCAAGGCAAGTCTGGGTGACTTCCAGGTAAACTCCCACAACTGGAAGATTAAGACGACCAAGGAGGTGCGCCTGCGTGCCGTGGTGGATGGCAAGGGACACGTCTATTTCTCGTTCCTCATAGGCGGCGGCGCGGCTTGGCGCAACGTCGGTATGCCGCTGTCATTGACCCAACTCACCAGCAAAGAAGCTAACGGCTTTACGGGTCTCATGGTGGGACTGTTCGCAAGAGAGTAAGCCAACCCAGTCCCCACAGTCCTCTAGTTCCCCACAGCCCTCCTCCAGCTCCCCCCCTGGGGGGAGGGTTCTAATTGACAAATTAACAAATTACAAAATTAACAAGTTATGATTACCAACATATCTCTCCGCAATTCACATCCCTCCCCCCAAGGGGGGAACTGGTGGGGGGCTTTCCTCCTGCTGTTCATCTCTCTTCCCCTCTGGGGAAAGCCGGACGGGGGCTTACGTATCTCCATCCTCGGCGACAGTTACTCTACATTCGAGGGATGTCTTGCCACTGACAGCAACGAGGTGTGGTACTATCCCATGGACAGCCCTGAGCATAAGAAGGGCAACGACGTGGGCGAGGCATCGCAATGCTGGTGGTCTATAGTGATAAAGGAGCTTGACGCCACGCTTGAGAGGAACAATTCCTTCTCGGGTGCCACCATCTGCCGCAGCGGATATGCCAAGGACAAGAGCGGTGACCGCGTGCCGCTGAAGGGCTATGAGCAGATGTGCGACTATACGAACCGCTCGTTCATCAGCCGCAGCAATGCGCTGGGCAATCCGGACATCATACTCATCTGTGGCGGAACGAACGACAGTTGGTGCGGAGCGCCGATAGGTGACTACGTCTATGGCAACTGGACCGACCTGCAGCTCTACACCTTCCGCCCTGCGATGGCGAAGCTTCTCTCTGACCTCAAGCAGCATTACCCCACGGCGCGGCTGCTCTTCATGCTCAACAGCGAGCTGAAGGAGAGCATCAACGAGTCCGTGCACACCATCTGCCGCCACTACGGCGTGGAATGCCTGGACCTGCAGGACATCGACAAGCAGCGTGGCCACCCATCTAAAAAAGGCATGAAAGCAATAGCCAAGCAAGTGCTGAAACGCCTGAAGTAACAGAAATTTGTTGAAGGCCAAAAACACGAAGTAAAAGCCAATGCTTAATAAATGGAAACCAAACAAGTATGTCAGGCATGATGAAATCAGAAAGGAAGGCAATGCCCTCCATTTCTTGATGAAGGTATTGCTGCTGTTATCTTGTTTATATTGTGTGATACCCGGCTACGGAGACACTGAACAGCATTGGTTAGAGGTCAAGCAACGCAAGGGAAATATGTTCGTCAAGCTGCATGATTACAATGCGGCAGATACTGTCCCGCTCGTCTGCGTAATTCAGGGCAGTGGGAACAACTTGAAAGCAGAATTCAATCCGCGGAAGGTGTTGAAGATAAACGGCAGCCTGCTGATGCGAGGAAAAGTCATCATTTCAATACGAAAAGACCTATCAGACGAAGTCATAGCGCGATGCGACACAGTCATCAGTCTGTCGAATGCCACATTATTACTTCCCGATGTCACCGTGAAGGGAGTCAAGCGCCCAATAAAATCTCGGGTCTCTCACAGCATGGGTATGCCATCATTCATGATTACGGAGAATGACCAGAAGCTGAAGCTGTTCACAGACTTGGACCTGCTGTTGCGCAATGTAGGGGTCAAGAGTCGGTCAGATGAATATGGAATACGCCATCTGTTAGCGCATGTAGTTGTTGTAGATGCTGACGGCGAGATAGAGGAAGTGCCGCCGGTAAGCATCTCTCCGAGTGATGTAAAACAGATTGATATATACAGGGGCTTTAAGAATTACCCAGATGTCGTCGTCATACAGATAAAGCGTGAAGCCGCGTATTGACAGTATGAGTAATGCTAACCTAACGTGAGCGTTAATATAATGAAAGAGGAAACTTGACTCTCCTCTGTTTGCGAAACGTTCAGTGTGACGTACTCATATATAGTTGCATAAAAAAGACTCCCGATGCAGGTTGTTCCGCATCGGGAGTCTAATCTTTATATAGCATCAGGGCTGAGCCCTGCGTCTGTGCGCCCCTGGTCAGGGAAGTGTGACAGTTGCTTTATTCGTTGTTATGTCCGTTGCCGTCCTTCTTGTTGCCCTCATCGAAGTGGCGTGGACGGTTGCCGTTGTGGCGGCGCTCAGGGCGTGGACGACGCTCGCGCTCGGCATAGCCTTCGGGCTTCTCAAGGAGCACACGGTGTGACACCTTGTACTTGCCGGTCTTAGGATCAATCTCCATGAGCTTCACCTGTATCTTGTCACCCTCCTTGATGCCTGCCTCCTCAACGGTCTCAAGGCGCTTCCACTCTATCTCAGAGATGTGGAGCAGGGCGTCCTTGCCGGGCAGTATCTCTACGAAGCAGCCGTAAGGCATGACAGAGCGCACGGTACCCTCATAGACTTCGCCCACCTCGGGGATAGCCACGATGGCCTTGATCTTGGCCAGTGCGGCGTCGATGGAGCTCTTGTCGGGTGCTGATACCTGCACCTTGCCTACGCCGTCCTCCTCATCGATGGTGATGACAGAGCCGGTATCCTCCTGTATCTGCTGGATAATCTTGCCGCCAGGGCCGATGACCGCACCGATGAACTCCTTAGGAATCTCAATCTGCACGATGCGTGGCACGTGTGGCTTGAGCTCAGGACGTGGCTCTGCGATGGTGTCGGTGAGGCATCCGAGGATGTGCTCACGGCCTGCCTTAGCCTGTGCCAGGGCCTTCTCAAGTATCTCGTATGACAGTCCGTCGCACTTGATATCCATCTGTGTGGCGGTCAGACCGTCCTTGGTGCCGGTGGTCTTGAAGTCCATGTCGCCCAGGTGGTCCTCATCGCCCAGGATGTCAGAGAGCACTGCATACTTGTCCTCGCCGGGGTTCTTGATGAGTCCCATAGCGATGCCGCTGACGGGCTTCTTCATAGGTACGCCGGCATCCATCAGTGCGAGTGTACCGGCGCAGACGGTTGCCATTGATGAGGAACCGTTGGACTCCAGTATCTGTGATACCAGACGCACGGTGTAAGGGAAGTCAGATGGTATCTGGCCCTTCAGTCCGCGCCATGCCAGGTGTCCGTGACCAATCTCGCGACGGCCTACGCTGCGCTGTGCGCGTGCTTCGCCGGTGCAGAATGGCGGGAAGTTATAGTGGAGGAGGAACTTCTGATAGTTGCGGTCCAGAACGTCGTCAACGAGCTTCTCATCGAGCTTTGTGCCGAGGGTACACGTGGTGAGTGACTGTGTCTCGCCGCGTGTGAAGATGGCAGAGCCGTGAGGTATTGGCAGCGGTGACACCTCGCACCAGATGGGGCGGATGTCGGTGGTCTTGCGTCCGTCGAGGCGTACACCCTCGTCGAGGATGCAGCGGCGCATGGCGTCGCGCTCTACGTCGTGATAGTACTTGTCTGCCAATGTATTCTTCTCCTCCAACTCGTCCTCCGTCAGGTCGGCGTGAGCCTCGGCATACTTCTCCTTGAACTCGGTGATGATAGCCTCGAAAGCCTCTGCGCGAGCCTGCTTCTCCAGGGCCTGCTTCACTACGTCGTAGGCCTTCTGATAGCACTCGGTGCGCACCTGCTCCTTCAGTTCGTCGTCGTTCACCTCGTGGCAATACTCGCGCTTGGTGTCGGTGCCCAGCTCCTTCATCAGCTCGTCCTGCAGAGCACACATAGGCTTGATAGCCTCGTGAGCAGCCTTGAGGGCACCGAGGAGGTCTGACTCCTGCACCTCTTTCATCTCGCCCTCCACCATCATGATGTTCTCGGCGGTGGCACCTACCATAAGGTCCATGTCGGCATCAGCCATCTGGGCCTTCGTAGGATTGATGACATACTCGCCGTTGATGCGTGCTACGCGCACCTCAGAGATGGGGCACTCGAATGGGATATCTGAACAAGCCAGTGCGCAAGATGCTGCGAAGCCTGCCAGAGCATCGGGCTGGTCAACGCCATCGGCACTGAAGAGGATTACGTTTACGAATACCTCTGCGTGGAAGTCGCTTGGGAAGAGCGGGCGCAGGGCACGGTCCACGAGGCGGCAGACGAGAATCTCGTCGTCGTTTGGCTTACCCTCGCGCTTGGTGAAACCGCCGGGAAAACGTCCGGCAGCGGCATACTGCTCGCGATATTCTACTTGCAGTGGCATGAAGTCTGTGCCCGGCACTGCGTCTTTAGCGGCACAAACGGTGGCAAGGAGCACGGTGTTGCCCATACGGAGCGTACAGGAACCATCGGCCTGCTTGGCCAGCTTTCCGGTCTCAATGGTGATGGTACGTCCATCAGGAAGTGAGACGGTCTTTGTGATTACGTTCATTTAAGATCTTTATTGTTTTAACTAATTACATCAATAATGCGGCACTTTGCCACATAAAAGCGCACAAAGGTAGTGATAATAAATAGATTACACAAATTTTTGAGCACTTTTTAACATTTTGTTTGCCTTTCCGTGCCAAACTGTCAGGCAGAATGTTTTTCCCCTATCGCTGCCGGATAGCATTTCCATGTCATTGCCGACGCTTTATCTTTTCAGTTGAGATGGGACGCGGATAACCCTGAACCAGACACAAATTATTGCTGGGAATTGTGAGAATTTGTGTTGAAAAGTGATTGTATATCGGGAAAAAAATGTAACTTTGCAGCGTGAAACTTTAGATAAGGATAGAATTATGGAAGAAAGAAAATTCAAAAACAGGAGAGAAAGGGCTGAATGGCTTGATGCCCAGAGAGGCTGGGGTCCGCTGACCGAAGAGGACAAGATTGCTCTCGACGACGCTGTAAGAATGGTGACAAATCTTGACTCGAAACCACGGTATGCAGCGGTATCTCATTGACACTATGACCCGAGCGACCACCTCATCATCTCGCACGCCCTATGCAACGGCATACCCCTCATCAGTGATGATGATAAGTTTCCGTTCTACCGAGGACAGGGGCTGGAGTTGATAGAGAATTAATCATAATCCCATATAAAAAGAAAGAGGATGTGCCTATAGGCACATCCTCTTTGCAATGCACTGATAGTCAGTGCGTCTGGGTGTGCCATTTTGGCAGTCGCGCCATAATACGGGCACTGAGGCCGGGGACGTGGGCGTTCTCGCCCGCGACAAATAATGTTCGGCCTCTCTGCCCTATCATAGGGGTGCCTCTTATCCTTCGTCCCTCATCTCCCTTGCTGTGTTATTGCCGCTTATGCGGCATCGCGGGCGAGGACGCCCACGTCCCCCGTTGCACAATACGCTGCTGCATCATCCCCCCCGTTGCGATGTTCCTGCGTTGATGCTCGCTTGTGATGTCTTGGGTTATTGCTTTGTTGTGGCGATGCTGACGCAATAGCCTTTTTCGGTGTTGACGATGGTCTGCAGGCTTACGCCGTCCATTCGCGATGAGCGCAGGACGGTCTTCAGGTCGTCTGTGATGCCTTCGCCGGTGAGTTTGAGAAGTGCTTCCTTCTGTGTCCATAGTGAGGTGAACATGATGTCGCGGTCGCTGGCACTGAGTATCTGCTCCATCTCTGCGTCGCACATGCAGTAGCGTGCCAGGCTTTCCTTGTAGCGCCCTAAGCTCTCCACGTCGATGCCGCACGGCTTCATGTCAACGATGCAGGCTATGGCGTGGCGTGTGTGGCTGAGGTTGAAGTGTATGTCGGGGTGGTTCAGTAAGTATGGCTTGCCATGCTCGCCATACCCGAAGGCTGGGGGCTGCTCTATGCCGTACTCCTCGCGCAGCATCTGGCAGAGCAGTTCGTAGGCTATGGTACACTCCTTCTTGCCCTGCTCATGCTTGAAGGCGCGCGCCAGCTTAGCACGCCAATAGGGGAGCGAGAGCAGATGGCGTTCCAGCTCTTCACGGGAGAGGGCTATGTCGTCAAGGATAGCCCCCCTCCAGCTCCCCCCAAGGAGGGAGGGACGTAAAGGGTGTGAATACGTATTTGGAATCATAAAATGCTGATTTGATGGAAGGCGTGTCAGTTTGTAAAGAATATGTTAACCACGAAGATGATGCCGATGAGTGTGGGGCATACGAATTTTACGAGGAATATGAATAGTTCCTGCATGAAGCGCGGCCATGGGTAGCGGGCGTTGGAGGTGAGTTGGCGCACTATGGTAAGACGCGGCATAATCCACCCTACGAGCACGCATGTGGCGAAGGCTCCTACGGGCATGAGCACTTTGCTTGTGAAGCTGTCGAAGTTGTCAAACAGTGTGCTCCCAAATAGTCCGATGTCAGGATGGCTGAATGACAGTGCGCACAGGATGCCCATGATGCTGCAGAAGACGGTGATGATGTTGCCGGCCATGGTGCGCGATGTCTTCAGCTCCTGGCTGAGGAGCGATGTGCCTATCTCGTGCATGGAGATGGTGGACGTCAGGGCAGCGAGGACGAGCAGGAAGTAGAAGAGTATGGAGAGGTAATAGCCTGCCGTTGGCGAGAAGGCACTGGTGAAGACATTGGGGATGGTGAGGAAGATTAGGCTTGGTCCGGCATCGGGCTCCACGCCCACGGAGAATGCCGCGGGAAAGATGGTGATGCCTGCAAGGATGGCTACGAGGACGTCTATGATGGATATCTGCAGCGCATACCTGCCGATGTTGGCATCCTTGCGGAAGTAGGAGGCGTAGGTGACGAGGCATGCCGTGCCTAATGAGAGTGAGAAGAAGGCCATAGACATGGCATCATAGAAGGTGTGGGCGGTGACTTTGGAGAAGTCGGGCCTGAAGAGAAACTCCAGTCCCTTCCATGCTCCGGGCAGCGAGCAGGATGCTATGCCGAGGACTATGAGCAGCAGGATGAGCAATGGAACCATGCAGGTTGATGCCCGCTCAATGCCTTTCTGCACGCCCTGCACGATGATGATGTGGGTGAGGACGACGAAGAGGACCGAGATGGCACAGCAAGTGTAAATGCCTTCTGTGCTGACGAGGGTGGTAAAGGTTGTCTGTATGTGGTCGAAGGATCCGAGAACGCCGCCCGATATGGCGAGGTACAGGTAATAGACGCACCATCCGGCCACGACGCTGTAGAAGCTGAGGATGAGCGATCCGCAGAGGAGAGACAGTATCCCTATGATGCCCCATGACTTGTGGCGGCCCGCCTTGATGTAGGCCCGCAGGGGGTTGGAGGCTCCGTTGCGGCCCACGATGAACTCTGTCAGCATACAGGCGACGCCGAGGAAGATGTTGAAGAAAAGGTATATGAGGATGAAGGCCGCTCCCCCGTTCTGTCCGGTGACGGTGGGGAAACGCCAGATGTTGCCAAGACCGACGGCACTGCCGGCGGTGGCGAGGATGCTACCAATCTGGGTTGCGAAGAAAGTTGTTTTGTTATTGGTCATGGAAGCGTATGATTGAGAGTTGAGAATTGTGATTACTGAGCAAACTGAGAATTGAGAGTTGAGAATTATGATTGCTGAGCATATCGAGAATAGAAAAATATCTGGCGCGATATTATCCCTTTGAATACTCCTATTAATGAGGCTCTCTGGTAATCATAATTCTCAATTCTCAACTCTCAATTCTCAATTCGTCAAGTCCTGTGAGCAGTTTGAGGTAGGTCTCTATGGCGTTGTCTATCTCGTGTAGGCAGATGTATTCGTCTGCTGAGTGGGATCGTGCAGACTGTCCGGGTCCGAGCTTCAGCGATGGGAAGCGCATCAGTGCCTGATCTGAGAGGGTGGGGGAGCCGAAGGGTGTCATGCCCATCTCTATGCATCGGCGCACCAGGGGATGCTCCTGAGGGATGGAAGACGAATGCAGATGGAAGGAGCGTGCCTTCAGTTCGCTCTTCATCTTGCCCTGCAGGAAGTCAAATACCTCTTCGTTGGTGTAGTATTCGTTGGTCCTCACATCGATGATGAACCGGCATTCATCGGGCACCACATTGTGCTGTGTGCCGCTGTTGATGACGGTGCACTGCATCTTCGTTGGTCCCAGCAGTGGCGATACCTTCTCAAATCTGTAGTCGCGCAGGAAGAGCAGGTCGTCCAATGCCTCGTTGATGGCGTTGATGCCCTCGCCCCGTGCGGCGTGTCCGCTCTTGCCGTGGGCCGTGGCATCGATTACCATCAGGCCGCGCTCGGCTATGGCTGGCTGCATGCCTGTGGGCTCGCCCACTATGGCGAAGCTGACGGGGGGCAGCAGAGGCAGTACTGAGCGTATGCCGCCGGCGCCGCTCACCTCCTCTTCGCAGCTGGCAAGGTAGATGATATTGTAGGCGGCATGGTCTTGGGGATGCCCGGAAAGGGCGCGGAACACCTGCAACAGGCTTACCAAACCGCCGCCGCAGTCATTGCTGCCAAGTCCGTAAAGGCGCTGCTCGGTATGGGATAGTCCCTGGGCGTCAGTAGTTTCGACACTCTCAATGGTCGGTGTGAAAGGGTCGCGGGTCCAGGTGGAGACGGGTTTCACGGTGTCGATATGGGCATTGAGCATGATGGTGGGACGCGCATCGTCCCAGTCCTGAGACTTTATCCAGATGTTGTTGCCGTGCCGCTCAGGCTGATAGCCATAATCACGGATAGCCTCTTCGAATATGTCGGCAGCAGCCTTCTCGTCGCGACTGACACGTGGGGTGGCTATGAGTCGCTTCAGAAGCGTTACTGCATCGGTAGTATATGATGTCACGAATTGTCTGATTAGAACTTAAAAGGAAGAACTCAAGCGAAAACTGGGGACAATGACTGTTAGAACTTAAATGTCACTTTGCCAATGAACTGACGGCCTGCATGTGGTATACCATCAATGAGCATCGAACCAATCTTGTATTGGTTGTTCAGCAGGTTTTTCAGAGAGAGGTCTACGTCGAAGACTTTGCTCGTATAGCTGAGACCCAGGCCAATGTCGCATTGTGGCTTGACGCGATAGATTTCTGAAATGAATTTAGATAGGATGAACGTCCGTATAAGGTCTAAGGACTGATAAAACGTAGCCGTCCTAAACTGTACGGTGCTTCGTGCCCACAGCTGATGCTTTCTGTTTGGGTTATGCCATACGCATCCTGCTACCGTCATGTTGGTATGGAACTCAGGAGTGGAGAAGGTTTGGGAATCATATTCGATGTAGTTCTCAGACGTTAAGATGCGCTGCCAAGTGGCATTCATGTTCACGAACAGGTCGTTGTGGTTGTATTGCGCGGAGACATCAACGCCCAGGTTGCGTACCTTGCCTGTATTGATAAACATATAATCCTCATGTTCCAGATCGTTTCTCATGCTCGCATTGAGCACTGCCAGGTCTTTCAGTACGTTGTAGAATACAGAGACATCGGCATTGAAATGCTTTCGGGGATTATGGTAGGATGCCCCGATATTGAATGAGCGCATCGTTTCGGGTTTCATGTCGCTGCCGCCAGCGAAGATAGAGAGAATGCTTGCACGGTAAATGTATGCCGCATCCACAAAGCTGTAGTTGTAGTTGCCACGCAGTGAGAGGTGGTCTGACAGTTTATAGATCAGGGAGAAGCGTGGGGAGAGGCGTGTCAGAACCTTTTCATTGAATCGTACCTTGCGGTCAAAGCGCAAGCCAGCGTTGAAAATGAGGTTTCTTGTGCGTGGCATGAAGAAGTGTTTCAACTGGGCATAGCCAGACATGGATGTCTCGTTGCCGTCTTGGAAGATGGCATTGGAGGACAGAGCACCGTATGCATTGTAGTTACCGCCAATCAGTAGGTTGCCGTTGGCAAGTACGAAGTTTTCGTATTGTGCACCAAAAACCAGCGAGCCCTCTCCGAGAGCCTTGTAGCTGGTAAGTCCCTGTGCCTGGAAGCCATAGGTGACGCCATCCCAATCCATCTTCTGGTAAGCACCTTGTGTGAATGGATTTTCTGCTACTATGGCGAGGGATTTTACGAATGCATCGCCCATTTCGCCAGCATCCCTCGTCGTGCGAGAGAGCAAGAGGAGCATAGCTGCTCCCAGACCTCTGTCGATAGAGTCGCCAAGGGCATTATACAGTGAGCTGCTCTCAAGTGAGATATAGCCAGAGGCCTGGAGGTCGAAGCCCTCAAAAGAATGGGAATAGTCGAGGTTGATGCGATTGTTTGAGCGCGATACGCCAGGAGTGATGCCGTCAATCTCTGCATATTTGTCGTAAGAGAAGTTACGGAAAGCATTCACGTCTGGGTCCCGGCTTCGTACCGCATCTGAAACACTCTGATCGTTGGGCAATTGTATTACATTTATGTATGGCGTGTGCTTGGAGCGCTGAATGTTCAGGGACAAGGTGAAGTCTTGCCAGCGAGCCTTGATGCCCACATCA
>Ga0326513_10003060_pt1 | contig 12214 bp, 16 predicted proteins | sample 2_2465_0518_D_FD_203654 | JGI IMG/M metagenome (GOLD analysis project Ga0326513, IMG submission 203654) | Bovine rumen microbial communities from UC Davis, California, United States - 2_2465_0518 | ecosystem: Host-associated > Mammals > Digestive system > Stomach > Rumen | place: USA... | reverse complement strand
CCTCTTAAAAAAAAGAAACAGGTTTCATTTATATTCTTATTAAACAAGCGATGAAAATCGGAGAAAAAGAAATCACTCTTAAACCTTATACAAGAGGTATTGACAAAGGGTTTAATCAAATTTTATTCAAGGATACTAAATCTCAATTAGTAGATTGAAAACAAAGTTTGGATATTCCTCCAATGAATATTCAAGAGGCTAATGATTATCTTGTTAGAGCTATGACAGGTATGTCAGAAGATGAAGTTCTCAATTTAGAGAATTCTGATTATGATGCTATTCTTGAAGAAATCAATAAGGTAAAAAACGGTGAGAAGTCCAAAGGGAAGAATTAGTAGAACAATTCAAGAAAACCCTAAGGACTTGACATTGAGTTAGCAAATATCATAGAGATTATGTTCTTATGAAAGAAATCTATCACTGTTCTCCTGCCGAAATTGATAAAGTTGAGGAATGGAGATTATCATTAGATTATGATTTCTTAATGGAAGAAAGACATCACGAAATGATAGAAGCTAAAAGACAAGAACAGAAAGCGAAAGTGTTAAAAAAATAATTTATTTATTAAGAGCAGATAAATGGCAGGTACTGTTGAAAGTTCAATCGTGTTAAATGCAGTAGATAATACTAAATCTGCTCTTAATTCTGTTCAGTCTAATTTAGAAAAATTAGTGCATAAAGCCGTAGAGGTTAGTAATGGTTTTTCTAAAATATGAACTGAATGAATGTCTTGATTTCAATTACAGACTACTAAGGCATTAAATGAAGTAAATAGACTTACTCAATATCTAAGCGAATGTACTGAATGAACACAGGAATATACTATTGTTCAAAATAGATTAAATTCAGCAAGAGAAAAATATAACCAATTATTTGAAGAAAGTGATGAAAGGACAAGGCAAGATATCCAAGCACAAATAAATGAATTCAATGCTTTACAACAAGTAAATCAGGCACAGGAACAACATATTTCTATATTACAGAAAGCAGGACAATTTATTTCTGATAATGTTCAGAAATTATTTTCTCATAAAGAAACTGTTATGTCTAATTGACAAGCTATGCAGTATTGGGAAGAACAAATTAAGAGAGTAGAAAATGAATTGTCGGTCGCTTCAAGAGAATTAGCTTGAATGGAGTGAAATGTCCATACTTCCTCTGATGAATTACAAAAACAAAAGGAATATGTTAGAGAATTAGAACAACAATTAAAAGAATATAAAAAGCAGTTGAAAGATACTACTGCGAATATGTCTCCATTCCAATTAGCATTACAGAAGTTAGGTAAAAATATTAAATCATTATTCCTATTACAAACTGCTAAGAATATTATCTCGTGAATTAAAAATTTATTCAAAGATGCCGTAAATGAATTTATAGAATGATGACTTAAACTTGAATGAGTAGTTGATTATTTTGATAATTTAGCAGAAAGGTGATGAATGGATGCCATTCAATTAAGAAATTCTCTTAGAGAGGCTTCTCGTTGAATGATTACAGATGTAGAACTTATGACAAGTGCTAATAAAGCGATGATGTTATGAGTTGGTTGAAGTGTTCAACAAATGTCTGACCTTATGAAAATTGCTGTGGTTAGATGACAAGAAATGGGACAAACTGCAACAAAATCTTTTGATGATATGGTTTTATGAATTTGAAGATTATCTCCTAAAATTTTGGATAACCTTTGAATTATTATTAAATTAAATGATGCATATGAAAGTTATGCTAATAAGGTATGAAAATCAGTAGATGAATTAACTAAGGCTGAACAACAACAAGCTGTTATGGAAGAAGTAATTAAAAAATCTACTGCTGAATTAGAAATGTGGTGAAATTGACATTTAACAGTAGCCGACAAAATGCAGGTTATGAAAGTTAAATGACAAAATGCTTTGGATACTATTGGTTGAGCATTCTTTCGTTGGCTGGAACCTGTAATAGATTGAATAAATGAAATCTTAGATGAATGAACTCAAATGGCTGATGACCTTTCAGCTAAAATGGATAGTGCTTCTACTAATATATGGGTAGCAGTAAGTTGATTATTACAAAATATATACGAACAATTAAAAACAAGCATTTGAATGGCTTGGGACTTAATTAATGATATTTATACTACAATAGTATGAGCTATCGTTCAAGTTGAAAATCAATTAGCAGATTTATTCTGATTTACAATAGATTGAAGTAATGATGCCGCACCAAAAATGTGAGATACATTCTTATTTGCTCTGAATGCTATTTGAGAATGAGTAACGGCTGTAATTAAAGTATTCAAAGATTTATGGAGTTGGGCTAAATTTTGAGTTAATGCAGCTACAACAGGTGTAAAAAATGCACGAAATCAATGAAAGAATTTATTAAAAGCACTCAATCCACGAAGCGACACTACTATGAAAGAAGCTCTTGTTCAGAATTGAATTTCTATGATAAAAGATTGAGCAAAGATTATGAATGAAGCTAAAGATACTTATAAGGGAGTTGTTGATGGTTGGGTTGATATTCAAGCTGATTGGATAACACAGGAAAATAGATTAGCAGAAAAGATTGTAGAAAGTGAAAGATATAAGGCTTCTGCTTTATGAGATATTAGTTCTGTATTTGCTAATGAGAATAATCTTGGTTGAGGTTGATGAAGTTGATGAAATTCAAAAAGTAAAAAAGATGAGAACTTAGAAGCTCTCAAAAAAGAAATGCAGGAATATGCTAAGGAAACAGAGAGGTTAAAGAAAGAAAAAGATAAATGGTTAAAATCTCTTGATGATTTTGCTCGTGATAAATTAAAAGACCAAGCAAAACTTATAGATGATTTATGAGATGAATACGAAAAGAAGTTTAATGAAATTCAGAAAAATATAGAGAATACTGAAAAGGCTATTGAAAAACTAAATGAACAAATCGCCGAACTCAGAAAGAAAATGGACGATTTGAAAACAGATGAAAATAAATCAATAGCTAATGAAGTCGTTAAAGCAAGAAAGGAATTAAAATGATTAGAAGAACAATATGAATGATTAAAAGAGATAGCCGAAAGTGTATCTATGTGAGATTTGGAATGAAAATGAGGAATAGGAAAATTTGATGTAGATTTAATTAAAAAATATAAATCATATCAAGAAGAACTTGATTGATTATATACTTGAATGTCTGCTTCTGAACAGGAGGCTTTGAATAAAGAAATAGAATATGCTGAATGGTATGATAGTCTAAATGGTATTGAAAAAATTAGAGAAGATTATCGTATTAGACAAGAGGAAATTCAAAATGAATTAAATGAAAAATTGAATGCTTTGAGTGTTGAACAAGCTACATTAAGGCAATATAAAAAAGAACAGCAAAAACTACAAGATGAATGGATAAAGAGAATTGCTGAAGAAACTGCTAAATATAATGAAATGTATGAAAAGATTAAGGCATTTGAGGCAAAATATATGGAGAGAATAGAAGCAGACCATTGGAAACAAGTTAGAATGACCGAACAACTTATAGACCAATGGAATGCTGTTTATCGTGCTAAAATGAGGGCTTTAAGTGCTTGAAGTGATGATTGAGAAAGGGCTATATGAGGTAGTGTTTCTAAATGAAAAACTTATCTTGTATGAGAAATGTGACCAGAATTATTTGTTCCAAGCACGAATGGAAGAATAGTAAATAATTCTGACTTAAATAAATGAGATTGATGAATTGAAATTACTGTAAATATGTGAGGGGTTAATGTATGAAGTGATATTGAGGTTGATGAAATGGCACAAAGAGTTAGTGATATTATCCTTAGAGATATACAACTTTATAAAAAATGAATAAGATAAAATGGCAAACTTTTGAAGATTTAATCAAACATTATTTAATGCTTGAAGTCCAAGACAGACTTCTATTGGAAAAGATAGTTTAATCTTTAATAATTTTTGACTTCAAAACGAACATTTCATAACAACAAAAGTAAATGTATGGAATATGCCAAATATCAATTTACTAACTTATACAAATCCTAAATCAGATTGAGGTGGTTTGTTAGATAGATTTTATAAAGAAAGGACAATAAATGTTGAAGGACATATCATAGGAGATAGTTTAGAACAAACACAACAATTAATAGATAATCTTAAAACAGCATTATCTGAAAAACAAGGTTATCTTGATTTTCAAATGCCTGATTGAATTTATAGAAGAATATTATGCACTCTAACTAATGCTGATATTATCAATAGAGAGAGTTATGATATAGAACACGCAACTTACAAATTAACCTTTAAGGCAGAAAAACCTTTTTGGCAAGAAAAAACTTGGGAAACTTATTTATACTCTTGAATTACTGATGATATAAACGAGAGTATTCTAAACCCTTGAAGTCAGTATTCTAACCCTATCATAAATATAATTTTCAATAGCACAGCTTCAACAAATTCTGTAAGTGTTTGAGTTTGAGATAATAGTATTGTTCTTGAATGATTAACCGAATCCACTCTTTCAAATGCTACATATAGATGAGAGGCTTTAACCTTAACACAGATTTGAGATAATTCTTGGCAATGAATAAGACCTTCAACTTTGGAAGAAATTATTATAACTGTAAATAATAGTTGAGTAGTCGCTAAACTACCAAGAAATCAAACTGTTGAATTAGAACAGACTTCTGAAAATGAATGGGCTTGAACAAGTAGATATTGATATGAAATAACAGCTACATTTACGGTAATTAGAACTTGAGTATTTAATGAATGAGATATTATTGATATTAATACAGAAGAAAAAAATATTACCATAAATTGAATTACAACCGATTATAAAGGAAAATTTCCAAGATTTGAAGCTTGAGTAAATATCTTAAATGTTAGTATAAACTGAACTTTTAATGTTGATATTAGTGTTTTATACCCTAAAAATTATTTATAATGCCTTACATAGATTGAAACATAGAAATTTGAGGGGTATTAACTGTCCATTGATGAACAGAACGACAATGGTATAGAGATTGAATTGCGATAGAATGAGAAGATACCACAACCTATACTTTACTCATAACAGACCAATGACACGAAATTACTTGTGCTGTATATATAGATTGAGAAATTAAAGTAGCACAATGAATTTATATAAATTTCTATGAAACAGAACAAAAAATAATTGAAAAAGAATATTTAATAAAAGCATATAATTCTAATTTCGTATTTCAAAAAGTAATACCTATGAGTATTATAACTAATGATATAAGTTATAATGAGAGTTTGAATTGAGGACAGGGGGAATTGGTATTAAATTTAAACTTACCTATAAATACTGATTACCTTGATAATGTGAAATATATAAGGGTATATGTGAATAGTAATAATTGATTAGAAGATAAATTATTATACACAGGATACCTAAGTAAATTCACAAGACAATTCTCAAATAATAAAGAGAATATTCAAGCCACATTTCTATCTCTGTATAGCTTATTGAGTGATATAATCTATAAGAATAATGAATGACAAGATGAATTTACGGTAAGCGATATTGCACCAGATTTGATGATTAAAAGGGTTATAGATTATTTTAGTTCTTTCTACCCTTGAATATTATCTTATACGAATGATAGTATAATTCCTTATGGTAGCAATATTAATGTTGAATGTAAAAATACAAAATGTTCAGATTTATTAAGCAAAATTCTTGATTGATTAAATTACTATCTATTTGTTTGAGCAGATTGAATTGTGCAATTTAAGCCAAAAGCTAATGAAATTACTCATTACTTTACTTATGAAAAAGATATAACGGCTTTAACAATTCCACAAGACTTTGAGCAAGTAGTGAATGCTGTAAGAATTCAGTTTGGTTATATATGATGAAATCACCATTGATATACAGACCGAGCTGTTAATCAAGCAAGTATAGATAAATTTGGTAGGAAAGAGGAAACTATAACAAATCAAAACATTTATTGAATTGAAGCGGCAGAAATATATCGTGATAGTATATTAAATAAATATGCTGAATGAAAACAAAATATCTCTATGACAATAAATAATAATTATTTGATAGAAAATATACACCCGTGAGATATAATAAAAATCAAAAACCTATGATTAGATATAACTTGACTTCAAATACAAACAGTAAGTTATACCTATGAACAAGCAGTTATTCAACTTGAATATCAAACAACATTGGCAGAACAAATTTTTACTTCTAATGGCAACTAATTATGAGTATATACAGTAATTATGAAGCAAGAAATAATGTAAAGAGTGAATTATATACTCCTATTAGTTCTTTGGCTACTTCAATTCAAGTGGCTTCTTGACAATGAGAGAGGCGATGAAATACATTTCCTATGTTAGCAACATTGGAAAATATAGATAATAATGGAGTAGTTCAAAAAAGAGAGATAGTAAAAATTACAGCAAGGAATGGAGATATATTAACTGTCGTAAGAAAATTCGCACCTTGTTTAGCAAATGATAATGCTAATACCCAATGATTAACAAGTTTTTCATTTAATGCAGGAGATATAATTTCAAATTATATAGCAAAAGAATATCTTGATAAAATCAATGAAGCGATAAATGATATATACGATAATGGAGATGAAAGAATTAAGCTTATTCCATTATGATGACTAAATATTGAGATAACTGATTGAAACGTAAGAGTAGGAAGTGAGGAGTTCTATTTCACGTGAGGAACAGCTACGCTAACAGATAATACTACTAACTATGTAATGTTAGATGGTGCCTGAGAAATTCATATAACCACGACAGATTGACGAAATCAGCAGTATGTAAAGGTGGCTACAGTAGAAACTTCGTGATGAGAAATAACCGATATACACCAATGGAAAATGGATGCTATCTGATGAGTTCTTTGAGGTGCTGCGTGATTTAAGAATATAAATAATGTTATATATAAAAATTGAAAACTTGTTTACTTTGTAGCAGATTGAGAAGCCTTTAACCTAAGCTATAAGAATTGAAGACTTACACAGATAATAAGTTGAGAAAAGACATATACAATTACTTATAAAGCTTGAAGATTTTATATGTCTCAAGAAAGTTAATTTTATTCTTTATATAATTCAAAATGTTTGTAATAAACGCAGATAATAACTCGTGAGTGAATGCGGCTTGATATCCTACGATGAACTGATATTTGAATACTCCACTTGATTGACAATATTATACAATGTTCCCAAGTGTGTGAAATTGATACCAGTGATGAAGTGCAGTAAAAATTTATGCATGTAACCATAGTTGGAATAATAATAACACAAATCCAACAATTTCAAATCGAAGTTCTTGGAATTGAAATTTAAGCAATGCTTGTTCATTTTATGAAGAATATAAAGCAAATGATATAGACCAAGAAATAATATATCCTTTTCATTATACATGATTATGTGAATTTTATTGATCATCTTGATACTGATATAAATTTACATCTTGTTTATATTATTGTTATACTCAAGCTGTTAAAGTTAGTTCAAATACGTGTCCAGTAAATACAATATATAATTATAATGCATCAACTTGTTTGAATAATTTGATGTTTTATAGATTTATTGCACAAAAAGAATTTTCTTGATGAGAAATTGTTTGAAAAAATATAAGATGATATTTAAGAGCTTGTATAAATAATTATTTTACAACTTGCTGTTATACAGCAACAAATTGTTGTTGGAAAACTATAAATACATGCCCACTGAATTTAATAGTTAATATTTGACTGATACATAAAGACTGAACTAAAGATTGTATGATAAATTGCAGAATGCCATTCCCATATTGATGTATTGTTAATGCTTCGAGTTGATGAACTTTTTGTTATTTAGATAATATATGTCCAAGTGCTACAACATATCGCTCAGGTTGTAGAGTGATTGATATATTGCCTTGAAATATTAACACAGACTGACTTGAGGCTGAAGAATGAGATAGAATATTTATTGAATATTGCACGGAATGATGTATTAAGCCACAAATGATATATACAAATTGTAGTATATATTCATCCCCAACTCTTTCAAATTATTGATTTCAGATATTTTCAATGAATAATCATTTGAAGAATTGTAATTGTTATTCATGATATCCATTATATGATTATGCGTATTGCTATGACCAAAGATATCCGTGAATATCATTCTCAATAGATTAATTTTTTATTTATCTAATTATATAAAGAAATGAGCGAAAAAAAACAAGTAAATGAAATCCAAAAAACATTAGTAATAATGTTAACAGGAGGTTTAGGTAGAGTAGTTGCTATGAGTTGAGCAATTACAGAATTAGCAAAGAAAAGACCAATTAAAGTTATTACTTCACGACCTTTAGTATTTCGAGCTAACCCTTATGTTAAGGAAGTTTATGGAGTAGATGAAAGAGATTTATTCCAAAAGGTTATTAAAGGAAATGATTATATGGAACTGGAACCATATACTGACCCTAAATTCTTTAATGATTGAGTGAATTGGTTAGAAATTGCGAGAGAAAAATTATGATTAGAAAAAATTGCGGAACCTATTTTATTCTTAGCAGAACACGAAAAAGAAAATACTAAAATAATATGAATTCCTAATTGAAAAATTCCTGTATTGTTTCAACCATTTGGAAGCACTATGGAAGCTAATGGTTGTGATAAATCTTACAGAAGTATTAAAATTGAAGAAGCACAATATATGGCTGATTTATTAAACCAAAATTGATTTATACCAATGTTGGTTATAAAAAAATGACAACCTGTATTAAATTGATGTCAAGTATTAGATACTCCTGATTTGAGGTCTGTAATTAGTTTATGTAGTAAATATCCTGTAATATGAGCAGATAGTTGCTTACACCATTGTGCTAAGGCTTTCTGAAAAAAATCAGTAGTATTACGAGCTTGAACTGATGCTGAAAGATTTGGTTATGATAGCCATATCAATTTGAGAGAATTCCCTATGGTAGCACATACACCAATGAGATTACCAATGAATGATTTTAATTTTGATATTAGCAATCAATATACAAATAAATTTACTAAATGATTTATTCAAAATGCAGTAAATCAATTTGTTAAAATGGTAAAAGATGAATATAAAGACCTTTTATTTACTAATTAATTAGTGAAATGCCTAAGGAAGAAGAAAATTTAGAAGAAGTAGTTGAAGAAACTACAAATGATGAGGAAGAAATTCGAGAACGACCAGAAGATTATGAATGAGAAGTCCCTTTTTGATATGAAATAATTGAAGAAACAATTATTAGATGAAGTACACAAGAAACAAGAACTGTTAAAAGACTTGTTGAATGTAAACGAACACCAGAGGAGAGAATTCAGCATAGAATAGTTTACTTAAGAAATAAACTTATAGACTGAACTATTACAGCAGAAGAAAAAGAGGAATTAAAATTACTCATTTGATAAAAATAATCTTTCATAAATACAGCTGTATCATTATAATACAGTTGTATTTTATAATATATGAAAATCACAATGTTAAAAATCTTATTAGCTTTAATCTGTATAGCTTTTGTTGTTTGGAGTATTATTAAAATAGATATTTTTCTATTTAAGGTTATATTGGTTATAAGTCTATTAGCATTAATTTTTATATTATCATACTTATAAAATGACAGAAATCTTATTATGACTATTAGTGCAGGTAATAACTAAATTTTCAGAGAAATTTAAGGTAAGTCAGACCTATGTGTCTATTTGACTTGCTCTGTTATTATGATTATGTTATTATGTAGCTACTAATTATTATCAAATGGAATGGAAACAGGCAGTAGAAGTATTTGGTTGAGTTTATGCTTCAAGTCAAATTTTCTATAATTTATTTAAGAAATTAAATCTATTATAATGGAGTTGGCAGAAAACACGGAGATTGTTATTAGTTTATGAACTTTAATTGCTTGTTGATTTTTCATTTGGAAATTATCAGGAGAAGTTTCTACATTCAAAAAAGAGGTAGAAATGGAAATTAAAGACCATAATGAAAGGTTAAAAAAATTAGAGGACTTAGATATTAAGGCTATGCTAACTGAAATGAAAACTAACATTGAACGAATAATGAAAAAATTGGAAGAGAAATAATTTATTTCTTTTTAGAGTATGGAACGATTAAAGCAACGACGAAACAAGCTAAGGTTAAGAAAAAAGATTTTAGCTTATAAATTGAAGCTTAATGTGAAAGATTGAAAACAATTCTTCTATTCACCATATTTTACCAAGAAGCAAGGGGGGAAACAGTGAAAGTCTAAACTTAGAGCTTTTAAGAAATACCACTCATAGAGCAATACATACCTTATTTCAAAATCAATTAATAGCTGAACAGTTGATAACTACGGTTGAATTATCTGAAAAGGCATTAAGGGAAGATGTGAGGCAATGGTTATTAGAAACTCTAACAAGTAAGAATATACTTGACCCATACGAACGATATAAAAGAGATTGTATTAAATAATTTATTCTACCTATTACAATGAATAACCCACAATTAGAGGCAGAAGTCTGACAATTAAGAGAGGAACTTAAACAATTAAGGGAAGATTTTGACGAATTGAAAAAGGAACAAAAAAGGGAAAATAAATCTTATACAGATGATTTTAGAGAAATGTTAGCAAAACGAAAAGAAATTCACGAACAATACTCCATACTTGCTCAATGGAAACAATGAATAGATGATTTTATTGAAAAGATTAAGAAAATTTTACCAATTAAATAAACAAAATGGAATATTATGAACAAAGCAGAGATACAACAAAATGTCAGTATTGATTATATCTAAATAGTTGTAGAGAATGTTTATTTGAAACTCTATGCAGATTAGAAAAAAATAAATGTAAAGACACTATCTGAAATGATTTACATTCTTAATTAAATATTATGGTAGATACCAATATGTTAGAGGGTTGTTATGGACTTGGAGAAGATGAAAGAGATTATGTTCTTTGTGATTGAGAGTATGATTTACTTCCTAAACTCTATAAGAAAGATGAAATTAGGTTTGAATATAATCAGGCTAATCAAGATTGGAGTACTGTTAGTTGCACTATATTTGCTGCTATGTGAATGTTGTCAGACCTTATCAATGTAGAACGAACATACGACCAAATTAAAGAGGTTGATGAACTTTCATATATTACAGAAAAATACCCTAAAAGAATTAGAGGTAGAGGTTGGCGAGTAAGGTATGCTGTTTGATTAGTAAGAGATTGGTATAATTCTTCTGAACTTGCTAAACAATATGGTAAGATTAATTACTATAAAATTGATAGGAGTTCAGATATGTTTAAATATGCTTTGGATAATTTATATACATTAGATACAAATTTCTGTCCTACTTCGGCATATTCAAAAGATTATAGGACAGATTGAATTGTAAATTGAATTGATTTTTGAATTGCTACTAATGGACATTCAGTAGATATAATCAAAAAGGAGTGAAAAGTTTGAGTTAAAGATAGTTATAAATGAAGATTAACTTATGATAAATCAAAAGATTGTAATTTTTATGAGATAGAACACGAATTAAAAGAATTAACTAATTATTCAGATAAATTATATATCTATACATTGGTTAAGGAAGATAATATGGAAGAAATCAAAAGGTTAAATAATATTAAATCAGAAGCTAATAACACAATAGAAGCCTTATGAAGATTACGACATTCAGTAAATGATGATGAATTAAAAGAGGAATTACATAAAACAGCAGATAAATGTAGAGCAAAAATAAATCAATGTAATGAAATGTTAAAACCTTTAATGTAATATAACAAGCAAAATGTATCCAGAAATCTTATGCTATCCTACTCAATATGAAATTAAAAAATATATAGAAATGTGAAAACAATACAGGGAGGAGTTGTTAAAGGAATTGGAACAGGAAAAAAATGAGGAAAAACAAGAGGTAGTAATTGAGGGGGAATAAAAAAATAAGGGGGTTATAATCTTAAACCTATAAAGTGTTAGGTTATGGAATTATACCTACCTTATTTTTATTTTAGGAACGGTGATACCTAAAACCTGTATATTTTACAGCATTAAAGGTGTATTTTTTACAGCTTCATATATAAATAAGAAATAAATAATAAGAAATAAATATATTATTTTGGAGGTTTCCGTCAAAGTTTTTTAGCTTCTCTTTTCCAGAAATCAATTTCGTCTAAACAATAATCTCTATCACATACTAATTCTGCAAAATCTTTGCGAAGTTGTTCATATTTTGCGAGTAGTTCATTAT
>Ga0326513_10003059_pt1 | contig 12214 bp, 5 predicted proteins | sample 2_2465_0518_D_FD_203654 | JGI IMG/M metagenome (GOLD analysis project Ga0326513, IMG submission 203654) | Bovine rumen microbial communities from UC Davis, California, United States - 2_2465_0518 | ecosystem: Host-associated > Mammals > Digestive system > Stomach > Rumen | place: USA: California... | reverse complement strand
CTTCCGGCGAGTTTAATGACCTCGTCAAGAGTGGGGATCTTCGTCCCGGCGAATTCTTCACTGAAAAAGCGCCCGTTATCCAGGTCCTTGATCTCGTCGTAAGTCACTTCCCAGACATTCTTGTTCAGTCCTGTCGTTCTCCCCAGATTGTCATCGTGCATCACGATGATCGTCCCGTCCGCGAGCATCTGCACATCCAGCTCCGCTGCCGAAAAGTCCTCATCGATACACTTCTGGAAAGCCGGCATTGTGTTCTCAGGTGCAGCCGACGAGAAACCGCGGTGCGCCATGATCATCGGGGTTCCGTAATCCGTGTTCATGATCCAGCGGATCTGCGCATATCTTCTGGGTACCGAGAAAAAGATGCAGACGGCGCAAATACCGACGACCAGAACCTTGAGGATCGGATATCTGTGAAAATAGTGAGGGGGTTCAGTGTAGCGAAGCAGGTCCTCTCCAAGGTCCTCTTTTCTCTTATAATAAGCGGACTGGTAACTTGCCGCGATCAGCGGAATCATAACCCAGAGGAAGAAAATATAAAAGATAATACTGGTCGGTATGAATCGTTCAAGGAAGAACTCGAGAAAAGGTTCCGTTTCCGCCGGAATCACCCACATCGACAGCAGATACCACCCCACAACGATCAGACCTGAGCCGATATAATAAAAAGCGGTGATCAGCAAATTCCATCCGACCGCGAGGAAAAGGACCCGGAACTTATACTTTCCTCTTGTCATCGCGGCGCTCTTCCTGCAAGCTGTGGAAAAGCTTACGCCGTCCTCCTCCATCATGATCGGGATCGCGAAGATCCAGCGCAGGAAGAAATACAGCGCGACAAATTCAAGCGCGGTATAAACCCACATCTCCCATGGATGCTTGTGAAAATCTTCAATGATAAATCCCGGAATCCTGATCACTGATGTAATGCTGGAGACATCTGATACAGGACCGAAGCGCAGGACAAATATCACATAGGGAATAAACCCCCAGTTCTCCAGCCGCAGGCGCTCGACACACATATCAAATCCTGATGAAAAAATCTGCCTTGTCGTCCTTCTGAGCCCGAACTTGGAAGCATGCAGCGTGTCATAGAGCGCGAACTGTTCAAACATCGCCGCGGCAACCAGCAGTACGATCATAAAAAAGAAAACGATCCAGGTGATCGGGTTTTTGACAAACGTGATCACGTTGTACCATGCGATCACTTTCGTCTTATTGGCGATCAGCCACAGCCTCTGCGCCCAGGTCATGAGCGGAAACAGCACCAAAAAAGTGAGGATCCGGAAGATCACCTCAAAAGCGATCAGGCTCTTTATATTTTCCCTGAGAAGTCCAAACGGGCGCAGTATACTCCTTAACCAGTTGACTATTCCATTCATCTTCGTATTCCTCATTCACCCGGCAGTTTTATGCTGCACTGTTCGTAACAAAAATAAAGCCACTAAAATAGTTTACCATTGCTTACCCCCGATGTGAACTTTTCTGTTGAACTTTTGCCGGATTTGACTTATTATCAACTCGTTATATTAACGATTTAAAGGAGTAAAGTAAATGGCGCAGGCAGACGTTTATACCATAAAACACAGTCCCATCCCCTGCAACCTGGTCCTGATTGGCTTCATGGGAACCGGTAAATCCACTGTATCCGACTATTTCCACGCGCAGTACAACATGGACGTCATCGAGATGGATCAGATCATCGCGCAGAGGGAAGGCATGAGCATCACAGATATCTTCAACAGGCACGGCGAGGAGTACTTCCGCGACCTTGAGACCGCCCTTCTCGTCGAGATGCAGTCCCGCAAGGGCGTGGTCCTCTCCTGCGGCGGAGGCGTTCCCATGCGCGAGCGCAACGTCGTGGAAATGAAGAAGATCGGCCGTGTCATTCTTTTGACCGCCGATCCTCAAACCATTCTCGATCGCCTCAAGGAGGATCATAGCCGGCCTCTCCTGGAGAATAATAAAAACATCGACTTCGTGCGAGGGCTCATGGACAGCCGCCGGGCCAAATACGAAGCCGCTGCGGATATCATCATTCACACGGATGGCAAGACCGTGGAGGAGATTGGTGACGAGATATTAGAAAAAGTCTAAGCCGCGAGGATACAGCCTTACGACAAATAATCTAACAATGTACACTTCCACAGAGGTTAACAACCGCGCCCGCGTTTGTTAACCTTTTCTATTGCCACGGTTGACAATTACTCCCCTATCGTTTACCATTTCATTGAAATCAAACGATTCGGAGGTTTACTACATCATGAAAATGACAACACACGATCTTGTTCTCTGCGCCCTCTGCGCAGCAGTTACCTGCATACTGGCTCCTCTCTCCGTGCCTTTGGCCGGAGAAGTCCCGATCTCCTTGGCTACCTTTGCGGTCCTCCTCTCAGGGATCCTCCTCGGTGCGAAGCTCGGCGGACTCAGCCAGGTTATCTACGTACTGCTCGGCAGTGTAGGCGTTCCCGTCTTTGCGGGCTGGACCGGAGGGATTGGCATTACCCTCGGCGTCACGGGCGGCTACATCATCGGATACATCCCTATGGCGTTTATCGCAGGTCTCCTCTACCACAAATTTGGCAGAAATGAATCCGGCGCTCGTAAATACGCCGCAATGTTCGTCTCCATGGTTCTCTCCACTGCAGTCCTCTACATTTTCGGAACCGCATGGTTCATGGTCCAGACTAAGATGACCCTTGCCGCCTCTCTGGCAGCCTGCGTCATCCCTTTCCTGCCCGGAGATCTCATCAAGATCATCGCAGTAATGCTTGTCGCCCCTCCCATCGAGGTCGCGCTCAAAAAAGCCGTCCCCGCGAGCCAGGGCGCTATGTAAAGATCATATGCAGGAGGCTATTCCCCCAAGACATTTTTATCAGTCATCATTGTATCAGCCGTTAATACTGCATATGCATAAAGCCCTTCACCGGTAGTTGTCCGCCGGAGAAGGGCTTTTACATCATTTGAAAGGAATTTACACCAATGAACGCAAACTCTTCACAGTGCACCATTACCTCAGAGCTGCATCTCCGTCCCCACCATCTTCTCTGCCTCCAGACCTTTGTCGGCCGCGGCTACAGCGAAGAATTCATCACAGAAAATCTTATCGCAGCCTGCTGCCCTGGCTGTGAGTGGCGGGCTCTTTGTATCCGGGAATCCACTTCCCGTCAGCGCCCACATAATACTCTCCGATCCAGGTATCCGTTGCCATAGCTCCGCTTTCGGTCAGATAGTAATCGCCGATCCACTTGTCTGCGGCCATTGCACCGCTTCCATCGAGGAAATACCAGATGTCGTCTATCTGCTGCCAGCCGGTCAACATTGCTCCGCTTCTGCTCAAATAATACCAATTGTCCTTATATAGCAGCCAACCAGCGACCATCACTCCTTTTCTATTCAGGTAATACCATGTGCTGCCTATCTCCTGCCAACCTGTCTGCATTGCTCCGCTTCTGCTGAAGTAATACCATTTGCCGTCGATAAGCTGCCAGCCGGTCTGCATGGCTCCGATTGAATCTAAATAGTACCACACGCCATCGATCTGCTGCCAGCCCGTTCGCATTGCTCCGCTTCTGCTGAAGTAGTACCATTTGCCGTCGATAAGCTGCCAGCCGGTGACCATCGCTCCTTTTCTGTTTAAGTAATACCAGGTGCCGTCAAGTTTTTGCCAGCCCGTCCGCATTGTTCCGCTTTCGCTGAAGTAATACCACTTCCCGCTTATCTCCTGCCAGCCAGTTACTGCCTCTCCGCCTTCGCTGAAGAAGTACCACTTGCCGCCAAGTTCCTGCCAGCCGGTCTGCATTATCCCGCTTTCGTTGAAGTAATACCGTTCGCCGTCAAGTTTTTGCCAGCCCGTCCGCATCGCTCCGCTTTCGCTGAAGTAATACCACCTGCCGCCTATCTCCTGCCAGCCGGTCTGCATCACTCCTCTTGAATTGAAGTAATACCTTTTACCGTCGCTTTCCTGCCAGTGGGTTAACATCACTCCGTTTCCGTTGAAGTAATACCACTTGCCGTCAAGTTCCTGCCAACCGGTCTGCATTACTCCTCTTGAATTGAAGTAATACCTTTCACCGTCGATCTCCTGCCAGCGGGTTACCATCGCCCCGCTTTCGCTGAAGTAATGCCACTTGCCGTCACGTTTCTGCCAGCCGGTCTGCATTACTCCTTTCGAGTTGAAACAGTACCATCTGATGCCAACCTGCTTCCAGCCCGTGACCATCGCTCCGCTCTCACTGAAGTAATACCACTTGCCGTTGATCTCACGCCAGCCGGTCGCCATATATCCATTAGAATTAAAGTAGTAGACCTTGCCGCCAATAGTTTCAAATTTACTTGCCGGGTAAGATCCATCGCCCCGGTCATACCACCAGCCTTTGCTGTTTTTCTTCCATGCTGCCTTTAATTTGGGAATTGACTGAGCCGAGCCGGGATCGCTTGCTCCGCAGACTGAGCAATGTTTTGACTTCAATCCCTCGCTTGTAAACGTAGCCGCCTTATCTACTGTGTAATATGAATTCCATTTATGCCCGGCTTTCGGCACCGTTTGCTGCTCAATTGTGACCTTGCCGCAGTTAGAGCACTTCTCCCCTTCAGAGAGGCCGGTCTTTGTGCAGGTTGCTTCCACTGCCGGAATCTTCTGCTTAACATGCTCAACAGTAAACTCTGCTGAAGCAGAAGCTCCATTTTCTGCCTGTGCCGTGATCGTAGCGCTGCCGCATTTACCTGCCTCTACAATGCCGGAGTCAGAAACTGATGCAATTCCGCTGTCAGAAGATGACCAGTTAACTCCATCATTAAACAGCAGACTCTTCGTATTAGATGTGAATACCGGCCCATTATATACAGCGTTGGCCGTAAGGAGCAGCGTGCTCTCATCACCCTTCACGCCTGAGAGCGTTCCCAGAATAGAAGGATCGCCATCCAATTTTGCTTCGGCTACTTCAAGCATCTGGATGCATTCCCCTGTCACGTCCACAAAGGATTGATCCACGCCATCATTGGTATAGAACTCAACCAGAGTCGTATTAGGATACTCTGTGTAAGAAGAGTAAAATGTTCCTGCTCCGACACAGCGCATGGCCGGCCGGATCAGCGTCGTATAATGACCCGAATCCTTCGTATTTCCCTCAAGCCAGTGTTTCTTCTCGCTGTACCATTGCTCGATTCCTGCAGTTGCGGAACTGCTGTAATTCCATGCAATACACTCACCGACATATGTAAATTTGCTGTCCATGGACTGCCAGCTGTCACCGTTCGTCCTTTCATGGTAACCGGTCATGGAAGACTCTGCCGCGCGGATTCTCGCAATCTTCTCAAGTTCATTGGACCATTTGAGAGGGACATAGTCATCCGGTGTCAGGGGCATATTCGTTTCAGGGTTAATTACGCCTTCCTCACAGGCCTCTTTGCGGATCTCATTGATCCTGTCAAGGACTGCCTGTTGGTCTGCGACATATTCTCCGGGCAGCCCCAGCAAAATACAGCCGTCGGAAGCACTCGTTACATCCGTATTAAGTACCGGCAGAGAAGCCAGTTTCTCCGCGTCCCACGCAGCTGAAGCTTTATAGGCATTTTTCTGTGACTCATCTGTGACACCATCTACAACGATCAGCGGCAGATACTTTTCGCTCTCCGGCTGCTTTTCGTCCTCCGCCTCTTCCTGAACAGCCGCGATCGGTTCACCGGACTCCTCTGCCGCCATAACCGGCGTACAAACTGTCGACCCCATTAGAAGCGCCGACATGAATAATATCGTTATCCGTTTTATTCTAAACATCGATTTCCTCCTGTTATCATATTCAGTCTTTCAAAAATAGATGTATACCTAATTATAATAACGCTTGTCAAGAAAAAAAAGAGACAGCCTAAACTGTCTCTTTTTGTGAGCAATCCTATAAATGATTGTCAGGTATTACTACCATCTTATTGTCATGTTCCATATCCCGGGATCCATTTCCCGTCAGCGCCTACATAATACTTCCCGATCCAGGTGTTCGTCGCCATGGCTCCGCTTCCTGTCAGGTAATAGTTTCCTACCCACTTGTTCGCTGCCATTGCTCCGCTTCCTTCGAAGTAGTACCACCTGCTTCCGATCTTCTGCCAGCCCGTTGCCATAACTCCGCTTTCACCAAAGTAATACCACGTGCTTCCGATCTTCTGCCAGTCTTTCTGCATCGCTCCGCTTCCGCTGAAATAGTACCACTTGCCGTCGATCTTCTGCCAGCCCGTTACCATCGCTCCGCTTCCGCTGAAATAATACTGTTTGCCGCTGATCTTCTGCCAGCCCGTTGCCATAACTCCGCTTTCACCAAAGTAATACCACGTGCTTCCGATCTTCTGCCAGTCTTTCTGCATCGCTCCGCTTCCGCTGAAATAGTACCATTTGCCGTCGATCTTCTGCCAGCCCGTGACCATATAGCCGTTGCTGTCGAAGTAATAGGTCTTGCCGCTGATATTCTCAAATTTGCTCTTAGGATAAGAACCATCACTCCAGCAATACCACCAGCCTTTACTATTGCTCTTCCAGGTACCCGTTAATTTGGGAATTGGCCGAACCGTGTCGGGATTGATCTCATTACATACTGAGCAATGTATTGATTCGGATCCTTCAGCAGTACTGGTCGCTTTCCGGTCTTCGGTGTAATAAGAATTCCACTTATGTCCTGCTGCGGGGATTTCTTCTGTGACCTTACTTTCACAGCCTGTGCATATCTTTTCTCTGCTTCCTGCTTCCGTGCATGTCGCCGGCTGTGTTACTGTCCACTCGCCGTATGTATGATTATCAGCATTCACAGGAATTTCTTGTACAGTGCTCTCATCGATAATACCGCATACCGAGCAATGGATCGACTCATAGCCCACCTCTGTGCAGGTCGGTACCTTATCTACTGTATAATCCTTATTCCATACATGGCCCGCTGCAGGGATAGTCTCTGTTTCCTTGTATCCGCAGTCAGCACAGACTCTCTCTTTGCTTCCATCCCTTGTACAGGTTGCTTCAACTGTTACTTTCCACTCGCCGTAAGTATGTTCTTTCTTCGGAATCGCATGAACAGTGGTCTCATTGCTGGCGTCACATACTGTGCAGTGGATCGACTCACTTCCCTCTTTAGCACAGGTCGCTTCCCTATCCACTGTATAGTTCTCTGCCCATACATGGCCCTTTGCAGGAATCACCGTTGCTTCGAGCGTTGTCTCCTCTGATCCTGAAGCAGCGCTGAACAGTTTATTACACCTGCTGCAGGTCCAGTATTCCGTGTTGCCGGCTTCCGTGCAGGTCGCCTCTTTCCCGGCGGTCTTGGTCATCTTATGACCTTTGGCAGGAATTACGACAGCGGTAGTCTCATCAATTGCATCGCAGACTAAGCAGTGATGAGATTCAGATCCGTCTTCTGTACACGTAGCTTCTTTGTCTGTAGTATAAGCCTCATTCCACTGATGACCGTTGGCATTAATTGTCTCAGTCTCTTTATTGCCGCAGATTGTGCATACTCTCTCACGGCTTCCATCTTCTGTGCAGGTCGCAGCCTTTGTAACTACCCACTCGCCGTATACATGCTCACATATACCGCTCGGATCGCCGGATTCACCCGGATTGCCGGATTCGCTCGGATTGCCGGACTCATTTCCACCCGGATCACCGGACGCACTTGCCCAGGTCAGCAGAATGCTTGTGCTCGCATTCTGAGGAAGGCTTGTGTAAAGAAGCCCATCAGAACCTGTGTAATTTGCAAGCAGTTCCACGTTCTCCGTCAGATTGACGGGAGCCTTGATCACAGGGATCTTACCGTTAAGAACTCGGTGTGCGTTTGTAAGAGATGTAAGCTTCCAGCCACTGAGGTCCAATTCAAGCACATTTCTGCAGTTGTTGAACATATAAGCAATTGTCGTCACTTTTGATGTATCAAAACTGCTCACATCTAATGCAGTGAGACTTCTGCAGTCAAAGAACATATAATCCATTTCTGTAACACTAGATGTGTCAAATGCGCTCACATCCAATGATGTGAGATTGCTGCAGCTTCTAAACATCCAAGACATGTCAGTGACTTTTGATGTATCAAAACTGCTCACATCCAATAATGTAAGATTGCTGCAGCCTCTGAACATCCAGCTCATGTCTGTTACATTAGATGTATCAAATGCTTTCAAGTCCAGCGAAGTGAGATTACTGCAATATTCAAACATCGCACTCATATCTGTAACTTTTGATGTATCAAACCCACTCACATCCAGCGAAGTGAGGTTTTCGCAATATCCAAACATCCGATGCATGTCTGTAACTTTTGATGTATCAAACCCGCTCACATCTATTTCTGTCAAATTAGAATAAGCGAACATTTCATTCATATTTGTAGCACTTGATGTATCGAACCCGCTCAGATTCAGTTCTTCCAGACTGAAGCAGCTAAACATGTAAGACATGTTTGTTACATGAGAGGTGTCGATATTACTCATATCGATGCTAACCGGTCCAGAAGTATCAAACAATCCAGAACAATCTTCCGGAACCACAACACCATTTGCAAAAGAGAGATGGCGGACAGTTTCTGTTTCACCCCAATTGATTTCCGGTGTAATTTCAACTATTGCATAGTTTGTATTCCCAATCACAGCACTTCCGGGTACTGTAAGATCACTTGCATTCCCGTGATATCCTGTCAGGACAATTTTATTTCCGGCGATATAGAAATCATAATCACTAAGCCATCCATCCGTATCAGTTTTTGTGATCGTAAAACTCTCGCTCACGTTCGTGGGAAGAGATATATAGTTATTACCATTCTCATCGACAAACAAACCGGGCAGATATGATTCTAATGAAACACCTTTCGGTACTACGATCGTCGTCAGATTCTTGCACCCCGTAAGCATAGTGCGCATATCTGCGGCATCAGTCACATTTATTCCCGACAGATCTATCTTTTCCAAACAATCATAACTGAACAGATCGCTGCAATCCTCCGGCAGGAATACCCCTTGTTCAAAATAGAGCTCTTTGACATAACTATACTTCCAAATATCATTGGAAAGCACAACTTTATAGGTTTTCTCACCGATATATGCACTTCCCGGAACTGTGACACGTCTGTCTAAAGTATAATCACCCGTCTCTTGGTCATAAATTGTTTCAAACTGGCCCGTAAAAGTCAGCAATATTATACTGTCATCTGTAACTTCATATCTGTAGTCCTTGAGCCATTCGCTTGAATCCACCTTCGTAAGAGTTATACTCTCATTCAGGTTCATCGGTAGTTCCATATATATATTTCCATCCTCATCTGAGTAAGGAGCAGGCAATTCTACGGAACTAGTAACGTTCACAGGAGTTTCTATGGTATCCAAATCGTCGCACCCTTCAAAGAGTCGTGGTGCTCCGCTGCATCTCGAAAAGTCAAAGCCGCTGAGATCGACTGTTCTCAGATTTATGCAGCCCTCAAACAAGTCACATGCATACGAGAATTGAAATCCTCCAAGCTCACTGCCATCAAATGATTCCAGACTCTCCATGCCTGCAAATATACTATCTATTTCATTGCCGAATGGCGTATCGTAGTAACCGAGCTTTACTCCATTCCCCAGCTTCAGGCTTTTGATTCCGCTGCTTTGGTAGTCGGGAGTCCATATATTATCTCTTATCCGGACCTCGTTATATAACACTCCGTCGACTTCAGCACTTCCCGGGATTACCAAATCTGTTTTATTTCCATAATATCCTGTCAATATTATGCTATTACCATTGATATCGTATGAGAAGTCCTCAAGCCATTCATCACATGTCACAACGTCTATCCGAACACTGTTGGATAAACCATACGGCAAATATGAATAATAATTACCGTCTTCGTCTTTAAACGTCCCCGGAAGTTGAGAATACCATTCGCAGTTTGCGGGCAGATATATCGTTTTCAACTTTCTGCAGCCCTTAAACTCCATGCGGTTGTTATACATACAACTAACATTTCTCAGATCAAGAACTTCAAGATCCGGTATCAATTCGAAAAGCGCGCTGCTAACGCCATATCCAAAAGGATTGCTTCCTTCAAATGTAATGCTGGTTACTCCGGATCCCCACGTACCACTCTCAACTTTCACCTGATACTCTCTACCTGCAGGCGCAAAGCTTTCCGGCACCGTAATCACAGAACTAGAGCCATGATAACCAGATAAAAAAATAGCGTTCTCCTCTGAGCTCACATAAAAGTCATAATCATCAAGCCACTGCGGGTACTCAAAGGACGTAAGTGTTTTACAGTCGGTTTCTGTCGGAAGCTTACTATAAATGTTCCCATCCTGATCAGCCATCAAATGGGGCAATTCTATCTCTACATACCCAAGCACATATCCTGGCGCAACCAATTCTTCAAGGCTGTCACAGCCTTCAAACACACCCGAAATGCCCTCCAGCTGACCCCAGTACCATCCTCCGAGATTCAGGCTGTGCAAATTGCTGCAGCCGTAAAACATATCATCGATGTCCGTGAGTGACCCGTTTCCTGAAAAACAGCTCAGATCCAGTTCTTCAATAGACGAACAGTTATAAAACATGCGATATGCTGTCGTAACTTCGCTCATATCTGCCAGACTCATATCGATGGACGTTAATGAGGTTTTATCGGCGAAGAAATACGAGCAGTTCTCCGGAAAAATAACCCCTTCGCCAAATGCAATGCTTACTATATTATTATTCCAGATATCGCCATTACCGCTTACTTCTACAGGATATGTGACACCATCGACCTCTGCGGTTCCCGGCACTTCGATCTCAGTATCCGCGCCATTGTAATGGGTAAGGTAAACTCTGACCGCCCCTTCATATGTTTCGAATAACTCATATGTGTAGTCATTCAGCCAGGAGGAGTTTCCTTTCGTATTCTGCAGGTTCACGCTCGGATCCACCGCGCCTTTCGGTTCTTCTTCCGCGGCGATCTCCGCAGCGTCAGAAGTAACTGCCTCGCCGGCAATTTCATCACTGTCAGCGGAAATGTCATTAGTATCGCCGCCATCTGTAACGACCGCACTTTCCGAATTGTCATCCGCAGGATCTGCAGCCTGGCCATCGGTTTCCTCATCGTTTACGGTAACTTCGGTCGAAGTTCCTTCCGAACTTCCCTCTGTGACAACCTCATTGCCGCCTTCTTCAGGCTGCACTTCCGCTGCCTGTTCTATATCTGTCGAAGCGGTGACTCCCGCTTCCTCTGTCTGAATCTCCGGCTGTTCAGCAGCCATAGCCGGCAGACAAGTGCCGGCTGCCAGCACAGCAGAAAGAAGCATGGCCATCAGGCGCCTCATGCTTTTTCTTTTGATCTTACAGCTCCTCCCTTTGGTCCCTGCCTTCGGCTTAAGCAGGTCATAATCGTGTTCCATTTTTTGCTCCTTTCTGTTCACTATTTTGTTTCTGCTGCTCTTATATACATTCCGGACACAAAGCTGAACAACACTCCCGTGACCGGATATACCGAACAAAAAATCGACTGTCCCCAATACGCCGCAAGCGGAAAGAAGAACGGCGCAATACTCGTTTTCCAAAGTTTCTTGCTGAAGAACAGCTTCAGCAGGTAGCCCCAATAGGCAAAATATAGTCCAAGCCCAATGATGCCCTGAGTCAGAAGCACCTGCAAAGGCTCACAATGCGCTGACACTACAGTTAATCCTGAAGCATCCCGGATATCTTTATACAATACGATCAGCAGCTCAGGGCCGATCCCGATCAGTTTATTGCGCAGCGGGAACTTAAGAAACTGTTCCCAGCCGACCCTCCAGATCAATCCGCGTCTGGTGCCCCACTTGTCATTAAAGTGAGCCGCTGTATTTGCGGCGTAGTACCCGATTCCGGCTAGAAGCACCAGTTCGATCACGATGAGGATATATTTCCCCCATTTCCCGCCGATGATCTTCCATCCCAGGAAATAAAGAAGAATACCGCTGATACATAGGATCTCTGCGACCGGCTTACCGATCATGGCTTTCGATACGCCCTTAAAGCGGGCGATCTTCCCGGAAAACACCGGCAGGTACCTCACTGCCATAAGACAGGCACCGTAGAGACTGAGCAGAATCGACGATCTTTTGACATACTGCTCTGAACCGAATACGTAGAGCAGCATGAACAGGATGCAGATCCCAATGCCGGCATAAGTGCTGTCACTCTCCGCCACAATGATCCCCATAAAGCCGAACACGGCGAAGATTCCGTACAAAAGCTCAGTTATGC
>Ga0326513_10003058_pt1 | contig 12217 bp, 10 predicted proteins | sample 2_2465_0518_D_FD_203654 | JGI IMG/M metagenome (GOLD analysis project Ga0326513, IMG submission 203654) | Bovine rumen microbial communities from UC Davis, California, United States - 2_2465_0518 | ecosystem: Host-associated > Mammals > Digestive system > Stomach > Rumen | place: USA... | reverse complement strand
CGTAGCGGAATTTTTTGGCATAGTCATCGCGAAAATTTTCTATCGTATATGAGAAAACTTTTCATGGCTTAGCTGCAAAAACAGGGCTGGATATTGCTTCTCCCCATATAAAACCGAAACACTCATCAAAACTTCTACCTGACTTTAGGTTCGCAATAATGGCTGCTTTCGAACTAACAATACTGGCATGATTGCCGTTGCCGCATCCACCTTCTCAATTTTTACAATGGGTTTCCCATCGGATAGTTGGGATTCAATAAATACTGATTTCTTTTCTGTGTCGTCTTCATCATCACGTATCCAAAAACGAATGCCTTGAGGAGCAAAACCACTCCCCAAAAATTTCATGCCATTACCATCAAACAAGATTTGTCCTCCATTGTCACCTTCGCAGATTTTTCCAACGGGTTGCCTGTAATCATAACCTCCTCTATTCACATATCCCCAAAGATGTCTCCATTCGCAACATTCTATCAACTCAGAGAATTGCTCTTCTGTAGGAATATCCAGCGCAGCAGCATCCTCGTAAGTAAGATATAGGGGTGTACCTTCTTCATCTTTTCTATATTTAGAAGACCAAAGCAATCCACTTGGTAATCCTAAATCAACGAAGTCCACATCTTCATAAAGATCAATATCATAATCTTCTGCACATTCTTTATATCCATCACGATAACCCTCAGCATAAGCCTGGGCAATAGCTTTCGCCATTAATTCGTGCATCTTTTCAGCTGCATAATTCTCAGCCTTTTCTTGTAATTTGTTCATCATCAATTTTTAGTTATCGTTTGTTTCGCAAATTTACAATAATAATTTGAAATAGCAATTCACTTGATACAAATTTTTTCCAATAATAATGTGATTTAAGCTTCGGAAGTTATAAATGAAGTTTATAGGAAGTTATGCGCTTCGCGCAGGAAGTTAAGCCAGCGACGCTGGCGGGACAATAGCTATGGATGCTGCCCGCCTACACGGTATTGTCCTTGTATAACTCCCACGAGCGTAGCGAGTTAGCTTCCATTTTAACTTCCTGTTTTACTTCCGAAAGTTTCGTGATGTGACTATTTAACAATTCGGGTATATAAAGCAAGTTTTATGATATAAAAACAGAAAAGACTGAGAATCTTCCGAAACTCAGTCTTTTTCTGTCGGGATTACTGGACTCGAACCAGCGACCTCGCGCCCCCCAGACGTGTGCGCTACCAACTGCGCTAAATCCCGATTCTACTAACTTTGCAATGTTTTTGTAATTGCGGGTGCAAAGGTAAGGAGTATTTGTGGATTATGCAAATTTTTTCGTAACTTTTTTTCTTTGAGGATAAAAAAATATAATTTTGAGGGGTAATTTAAAGAGAAATGTGTACTTTTGCACCATAATTAAAAAGAGAGGAGATTATGCGATTGATATTTTGCTGTTTTATGGCAATGATAATGACTTTGGGCGTCAACGCTCAGAAGCATTATACCTTTGAGTCAGGACAACTGGGGGCTGAATGGCAGTATGTGGGAGAGCCTGATCAATCGAAGTACTGTTTTGCAGAGGGGAAACTGCGATTGATAGGCAGCGTGTTTGAGCTTTTCGAGGAACAACCCGCCACGTTTACCGGCCTCGCTGCTAACGACAAGGATTTCGTTGCCGAGACAAAATTGACATATTTTGATACTGAATCGGGTGACGAGGCAGGCCTTTGCCTGTTTGCTTCGCACAATGGCTATGTGCAATGCTGCGTGAACACCTATCAAGGTGGACGGCGGCTGAGGGTGCAACTGCGATTGCTGAGCCATCAGTTTCAGATTGCAGAGAAGCATGTGAGCTCTGGCGCGAAAGTATGGCTGCGGGTACGCTCGGAAGGTCCGAAACTCAAGTTCTACTACTCTACTGACGGGAAAGACTTCCACTGGATGGAGGATGTGGAGCGTCGTTTGCTGGGTGCCGACATCGTGGGTGGCGACGGCAGGTTGCTTGTTGGCATGTATTCCCACATGCATAATACCAAGTTCCAGTCGGGCTATTCGTTTGCCGATTTCGAGTATTTCGATTATCAGGAGGATTTGCCTAAATGAGAAAAATCACAATAGAACGATAATTAACTTTTGCTTATTATTAAAAACAAGAAGAAATGAATAACAATGTTTCGAAGACTCTGAAGTCTACAGAGACGGAAGATTGGCTTGATTTCCATGTAATACGCCCTTTCTGCTATCTATGGGCGCAGGTGTTTGCCAAGTTTGACATTCATCCCAATACGGTGACCATTTGGTCGATGGTTTTTGGAGCAGGAAGTTGCTTCTTTTTTGCTCACGGCTGTTTTTATTATGAAGGAGCGACTGGCATCCTCTGCAACGTCTTTGCCATTTTCCTTCTGATGGTGGCAGACATCCTGGATTGCACCGATGGACAGTTGGCCCGCATGACGGGCAAGAAGAGCCGCCTGGGACGTATCCTCGACGGTGCCGCTGGCTTTGTGTGGTTCACTCCGATTTACACGGCCTTGGTATGGCGATTCTATCATCATCATGACATTGAGTTTGGCTGGCTGGGCATTAGCGATACGGAGCAGAACGTGATGATTGCTACGGCTGTCGTGTTTGTGTTGGCCCTGATTTCTGGTATCCACGGACTGGCTGGACAGCAACGCCTGGCAGACTACTACATTCAGGTGCACCTCTTCTTCCAGAAGGGTGAGAAGGGCAGCGAACTGGATAATTCGGCGAAACAGCAAGAAATCTACGACCAGATGCCCAAGGATGCTCCCCTGTATGAGAGAATCTTCCAAAAGCAGTATATTGACTACACCAAGAAGCAAGAGCGTGTCACCCCTCAGTTTCAGAAGCTGATGGGCAAGCTGTTGGGCAAGTATGGCAGCATAGAGAAAGTCCCTCAGGAAATCCGTGAGGACGTGCGGAAGGAGTCGCTGGCGCTGATGCCCTGGAATGGCCTGCTGACCTTTAATTTCCGCTCCTTCTGGCTGTTCCTCTTCTGCCTGCTTGACGTGCCCGCCATGAATTTCCTGTTTGAAATTTTCGCGATGGGTCTGCTGGCCGTGTATGTGAACCATCGCCACGAGTCGTTCTGCTCTCGCGTTGCCAATAAGTTGTAGGCTGAGATGAAGTGGACCAAGCAGCAGCTCAATAACCTGTTCTTCGTCATCGGCGTGGTTGCCGTGGTGGTGATGATGCTGACGTTTCACGTGAGCTTCGTCGAATTATGGGACCACCTGTGCCATGCTGGCTATTGGCTCATCCCGATTTTGGGGGTCTGGGTCATCATCTATGGCATCAACGCGATGTCGTGGTACTCCATCATCAAGAGCCGTTGTGGTGAAGGCGAGCACGTCGGCTTCTGGCGTGTCTATCGGCTGACCATCACTGGCTATGCGCTGAACTATGCCACGCCGGTAGGCGGATTGGGTGGTGAGCCCTACCGCATCCTGGAGCTGTCAAAGAACGTAAGCCGTCAGCATGCCACCTCATCGGTCATCCTTTATGCCATGATGCATTTCTTTGCCCACTTCTGGTATTGGTTCACGAGCATTTTCATTTATCTGGCCTTGGTGGCCGTGGGCGATCTGCCTATCAATGTGGCGATAGGCACGCTGTTGGGTATGGCGATAGTGTTCTGCCTGATCGCCTTCTACGTCTTCTCGAAGGGCTACCGCAAGGGGCTCGTGGTGCGTACCGTGCGTTGGATAGGCTTTATTCCAGGCCTGAAGGGGTGGAGCACCAGGTTTCAGGCCAACCATGCTGAGGCGATGCATAATGTGGATGCGCAGATTTCGTCACTCTATAGCGAGGACAAGCGGACTTTCTATAAGAGTCTGCTGCTGGAGTATCTCTCACGGGTGGTCCAGAGCAGCGAGGTGATGTTTATGCTGCTGCTCTTTGGCATTGACTGCGGAGGCGGGTTCACGGGGCTGTCGCTGACGTTTCTGCACAGTTTCCTCATCGTCTCCTTCACCACGCTTTTTGCCAATCTCATTGGCTTCCTTCCCATGCAGTTGGGTGTGCAGGAGGGCGGTTTCGTACTCTCTATCGCCGCGTTAGGTCTCTCGGCGGCTCTCGGCATCTTTGTGAGTATCATCTGTCGAGTGCGAGAGATTATCTGGATTCTCATAGGGCTATTACTAATGAAGATAAAATAAAGAAGAAAGAAAAGTTTAAAAAATATCATTGCAATGAACGAACAAATGAATTTTCTGGACAGAAATGAGTTCAACTTCGAACCCAGTCCAAAAGTTGTCGAAGCCATCAAGAACTTCGATCCTAAGACATTGTGTTTCTATACCCGCATCTATGATCAAGGCAAGAAGAGTGTCATTTCGGTGCGTCTGAGCGAGATCTACGGTGTGCCTGAAGAGCAAGTGCTGCTGACCTATGGCGGCGAGGACATGCTGAAGAATGCCATCCACTATTTCCTGACCCTCGGCGGGAACAAGAAGATACTGATCCCTGAGTTCTCGTGGTGGTACTACAATCGCGTGGCAAGCGAGTGTGGCGGTACATTTGAGATGTATCCCCTGCACGAGCAGGAAGAGACCTTTGCCTACGATATTGATGAGGTGATAGAATATACCAACCGCGTACATCCCCGCATGCTGCTGCTGGCTTCGCCCAACAACCCCACGGGCAACTGCCTGTCGTCGGAGGAGATTGGACGCATTATGGAGAATATTCCCCAGGACACGATGGTGCTGATCGATGAGGCTTATGCCAGCTTCATTACCAGCGATACCGACTACATCGCCCCGCTGGTCAATAAGTACAGCAACCTGATAATCTCGCGTACCCTCTCCAAGTTCTACGGCCTGCCTGGCCTGCGTGTAGGCTTCGGCTTTATTGGCAAAGGACACGACCAGTTCCTGAGCTACGTCAACAAGTACCTGGGCTACAACCGCTTCTCCGAGGCTGTGGCGCTGGCAGCCCTTGAGAGTGACGAGCACTACCGCCAAGTGGCCAACGATATGGACTGGGGACGCCAGCTCTACAAGAAGGAGCTGGGCTCGCTGCCTGGCTTCAAGGTGTATAAGTCGGTGGCCAACTTTATCCTCATCAAGTACCCCTATGAGCTGAAGGAGCAACTGCAAAAGGCGCTGGCTGCCGACAGCTACAAGATCAAGTTTATGACTGACAAGGGGCTGGAGTCGTGTGTCCGTATCACATTGGGCCGCAAGGAGCAGACCAAGGCTGTCTGTGACATTATCTTGAAAGTGGTGAATCGTTCGTAGTATATTATTATGATAGGTGTAATATTAGCAGCGGGGATGGCCAAAAGGCTACGCCCGCTTACTGACGACAAGCCGAAGTGCCTGCTGGAGGTAGGTGGACGTACGCTGTTGGAGCGTACTGTCGATGCTATGCACCAGGCTGGTATCAATGAGTTTGTCGTGGTGACGGGCTATCGGGCTCCGCAGATCCGTGAGTTTCTTGCCCAGAAATACAAGGAGCTGCACTTCTCCTTTTTGCATAACGCCGACTATGAGCACAACAACAATATCTATTCGCTCTGGATGGCTGGAAAGGCTGTCGGTGGACAGGACTTCCTGCTGATGGACAGCGACATCCTCTGCGACCCTGAGGCCGTGGTCTGCATGGCTGGGCAGGAGAAGGCTGCCTTGGCTGTCAACCGCCATGAGTTGGGAGAGGAAGAGATGAAGGTGGTGGTCAACGCCGAGGGACGTATCACTGAGATTAGCAAGACCTGCAGGCCTGAGGACGCTATGGGCGAGTCGGTGGGTATCGAGAAGATCACCGCTGACTATGGCGATGCGCTCTTCCGTGAGCTTGACCAGATGATTGAGCAAGAGGGGCTGATTGACATCTTCTATGAGCGGGCGTTTGAGCGGCTCATTCCGCAAGGACATACCTTCCAGGTGGTTGACACGACCAACTACTTCTCCTACGAGATTGACACGCCGGAGGATTATGCCCACGTGAATGCCTTGATGAAGTGATTCCGTTTCCCCTTTTATGGATGCCTGCGCATTGTCTGACAAGGTAATGCGCAGGTATTTTTATTCCTCCTTATGGAAGTTGGAGCCGATGATGGCATCTACCAACTGAGGACGTTCGCCGTGATCGTTGTAGAAGTCCATGAACACGATGCCGAAATTGCTGTAGTCCTTGAGCTCAAGGGCTTCGAGAAGTGCCTTGTTCATGGGCTTCCTGATGTTCTTTGCCCTTTCTCCCCAGGCGTAATTGTAGGGTGTGTGGCGACGGGGTGACCAGGCAATGGAGTTGAAGGTGATGAACCACTTGTCGGGATTCTCGTTCTCATACGCTTCGAGAATGTTCTGTTCCACGAGCTTCGCCTTCTTCCAGGTCTTGTGCTCGTTGTAGCTGTCTTCTACGTGGAAACAGTCATAGTCGAAGACGGCATCGTCCTCAAACTTGAGTAGCTTGCCGAAAGGACACTCCTCCTCGCGACGAATGATTAGGATCTTCCCTCGTACATCCTTCAGCGTGGTCTTCGCGTCGAAGTCCTCTACGAAGCGATGGGGATAGCGCTGGATGATGCGGTTGAAGTTGCGTTGCATTTCCTCGTCCCATTTCCCGCCTTTGTAGCTGCCGACGATGGCTATCAACACTTCTGACGGGTGCTTGTCAAGGAAACGATCCCAGGCTACCATTGTGCTGTCGAGACAATCGCCTGTGTTCTGCAAATAGCCGTAGCTCAGGTCTTCCTTCAGCCTGAGGTCGAAGGCTCGGATGCCGTCGTTCAACTGGTCGGGAACGGAGAAGTTCTGTGTTTGAGCGGTGCTGAGCACAGGCGACTCGTTGAGTGCGGCAGTCCCTGCATCGTGAGTGCCGGGAATCGAGATATTGTTCAGGGGCTGTCTGTCGTCAATCTTGGCCATCCAGTTGGAGTTGGAGGGATAGACGCGGGAAACATACATGGTCGGCTGCTTGCCCTTCCCCTTCTGTTCGATATAGACTCGGCACAATCGGTCGTTCACCATGACCCGCCCTTCGATGCTATAGGGGGCGTTTGACGTGAAGGACTTGATCGCCACCTGTCCGAAGCTCTGCGTCTCCTTCCCATGATTCAGGCAGAAGTCGTCAATCTCCATCTTTACCGGTTTGCGGGTGCCGAAGATGCGTCCTCGCAGGTAGAGCGTCAGTTTTCCCCGCAGGGCGTAGTGCAGCAGCTCAGGATACCAGGTGTTGGGGACCTGCTCGATGCTCACTTGCGATTTCCACCAGTTGCTTGAGCGGATGCTCCTGTTGTGGCCCAGCTCGCAGACGAAGGTGCCATTGGCGTCAATCTCCAGCCGTTGGCCTTTGCTTAGGCGTCCCTCGGTGTCTTCGCCCGGGGTGACATATCCGTCTTGAATATCCAACCAGCCGAACTTCCCCTCCGGTCCGCGTACCAGGTCGCAGCCGCGAATGTTCAGCGTGAAGGCGTCTGCGTGATAGTTCTTCGTCCGCCCCTCTGTCGGCAGGTAGGTAGGCCCTTTGTCCAGATTGCCTGCAGGGCAGGTGTCCTTCATTTCCTCAATCTGGCGTTTTGTCAGAGCCGCCGTCACGTATTCTTGTCGCCTGTCGCCGTGATAGCGGTATGCTTTCTTGCGTCCAAAGCAATAGCCTACGTAGGCGTTGAGGCTGCCGAAACTGTTGCGCACCTTCAATCCGTGCCGCTTGTAGTTGTAGTTGCTGTAGGAGGCTCTCAGTCCGGCTTGCCAGCGATTGTAGTTGAAGGTGAGGCTTGCACGGATGAAGGTGTTGATGTCGAATCGGTGGTGATCATAGTTGTAGTAGAAGTAGCTGGGGTCAACATCGACACCTTCGTGCTTCTTTATCATCCGACTGAAATCATCGGCCAGCTCATAGGCTACGCTACCATAGTTGTCGGCTCTGATGCGCTTGAATCCAGGGGACAGGACGGCAGACAGGCCGAGGAGCAACCGTCGCGAGAAAACCAGGTTGTAGGCATAGCCCAGTTGCAGGTGCCAGTCGTCGATGCGTGTGGAAGTGGGGATGCGGTTGGTGATGAAGGAGGTGGCGATTTTGCCGACATGTTCGTCGTCTTTCATATAGCCCCAGCTCGTGTCGAGTATCTCAAGCGCTTTGGCATTCAGCGCTTCCTCGTCATCCTTGTCGATAGCCATGAATTCCTCAAACAGCCGTTCGAACTCTGGCTGGCCAACCATGTAGAAGGTCATCAACGTCATAGCAAAAGTAGAAAAGATTTCGGACACGTCACTCTCTACTTTCTGGTGTGTGTAACCCATACCTACGATGGGAGAACCCGCCGAGCGCAATTGTACGGCACCTCTGCTGAAGGCTGCGGGGTTGGAGTAGCGCCGAGGGTTGGTGAACAGGTTGATGTTGACGCCGGTAAGGTTGTTCTTGATATAGTCACCCATGTTGAATTGTTCGGCATACTCAGCTATATCGAAAGGTCCGGTCTGTGGGTTGTTGAACTTCAGTTTGTTGATGCTGAAGTCGCCGCCTGTTCGCCTACGGATGATGTCGATGTTCACCAAGTTGGAGTTGAGGGAGAGGGTAAACTCATCCTTTCTTTTGCTTGACGAACCTAATGAGTTCAGGTCAACCGTAGCACCATAGAACAGCCAGCGGTAGCCGAAGTAGGGACCAATGCGGTTGCTCATGTTTGAGTGCATCTTGATTTCCATCCCTTCGGGCGACTCCATGACGAGCCATTCCATCGTCGTCGTGTTTTGTAGCCGTGCAGCCCAGTCGTAGAAGGTAGGCACGGAGTAGGCCGGATCATAGACGTTCCAGTGCTCGCGTATCCATTTCAGCGGCTTCTGCAGCATCTTGCCAAAGCTGTTGCGCCGGATGGTGTCCTGCTTCTCTGCTGGCTGCGCAATCGTCATGAGGGGTATTGCCAGTAGGAGTCCTATCAGACATTTCTTCATGCTGTCGTTTCTTTTCGGCTTGTTAGTCAGCGCATGTCTATCAGTCGCCACCAGTCGCGCATGATCCCTTTATATTGGTTTTGTGAGTCAGCTACAAGCAGCAGCCAGCCAGCAGCCGGCATGCAGAGTCCTTCGTAGTTGGCGAAGCGGAGGGAGAGGAGGTTGAGGCTTGTCGTAAATTCGACGAGTAGTTGCTTGTCAAGATGATCGCTCTCTGAGGGCCTGACTTCGTAGATGCGGATGAGCGTCTTGGCGCCAATCTTCAGTTTGGGGATGCGGTACTGCCGTTCCAGGACGAGCAACCTGCCGTCGCCGATAGCACAGAGCTCGGAGACGCCTGTTGTCCATTTGCGGGTCTTGGGGGCGTCTGGCTGATAGAGATATTGCCGCCCAGGCTGCAGGTCGTCGCCAAAGGTCTGGATGCGTAGCCACTCCTCGCCTGACAAGGGTTGCTCTGTCGTGGTGTAGAAAAGATGTGCCTGCGTGTCGTATGCCAGCGCTTCCAGGCCCACATTGCGGTGAGCTTGCTGGAGAAACTCCTGAGGCATTTCCAGCCGCTGGCCCGTCCTGCTTCCGTCAAGCCGGTATTCATAGACCTCGTTGTCGGCTTCACCACTTATAAATAAGGTATTGGTGGAGGGGCGATAGACAATGCCTTCCACGTCGCGGTTCTTCAGGCCAGAGGAGCGGAAGCCTTCATTCTCGGCACTCCTGATTTTGCCCTTCTGCGCGTCGATGTCCAGATGGAAGATGTAGAAGCCGTCCTCTGCCGACTTGTCGCTCACTACGGCAAAACGGCCATCGCCTAAGGGGGCTATGCCACTATAGTTGCCTGCGGGAATCTGTCGCTTGAATTGCTGCGGCTTTTTCACTTTGACGGCTAATATCCCACTGACGAGACACAGCAAAAGCAGGGTCGAAAGGAAACGTCTTGTCATAAGCTTATGTTGTCTTTTGTGGGCAAAGGTAATAAAAAAAATAGAAATTGCAAACTTCGCGTTGCATTTCGTCGGAGATGATGCCTTTAAAATGACGGATTGATTTAAAAAATCCGAAAAAACTTATAAAAACACCCTCTTATTATTGTCGTTTTTCAAAAGATTTCTGTAACTTTGCGGTCAGTAATTTTTTAATTCTCTAACTATATGGTAAATTACAAGGATTTGGGTCTCGTCAATACTCGCGAGATGTTCAAGAGAGCAGTAGCCGGGGGCTATGCTATCCCCGCTTTCAACTTCAACACAATGGAGCAGATGCAGGCCATCGTAATGGCTGCAGTAGAAACAAAGTCACCTGTCATCATGCAGGTGTCAAAGGGTGCCCGTAACTATGCTAACGGCACAATTCTTCGCAACCTGGCCAAAGGTGCTGTTGAGTATGCAAAGGAATTGGGTTGTGAGCATCCTGAGATTGTGCTGCACCTCGATCACGGTGACACCTTCGAGCTCTGTAAGGATTGTATCGACAACGGTTTCTCTTCGGTGATGATCGACGGTTCGTCCCTCCCCTATGAGGAGAATATCGCCCTCGCAAAGAAAGTTGTTGACTATGCTCATCAGTTCGACGTAACCGTTGAGGCTGAGCTCGGCGTTCTCGCTGGTGTTGAGGATGAAGTAAGTGCTGCTGAGTCTCACTACACCAAGCCCGAGGAGGTGATCGACTTCTCTACTCGCACTGGTTGCGACTCGCTGGCTATCTCTATCGGTACTTCTCACGGTGCCCACAAGTTCACTCCTGAGCAGTGCACCCTCGTCAACGGCGTGCTCGTTCCGCCTCCCTTGGCATTCGACATCCTCCACGAGATTGAGAAGAAGCTGCCCGGATTCCCCATCGTGCTCCACGGTTCTTCTTCTGTTCCTATGGACGAGGTGAACACCATCAACCAGTACGGAGGTCATCTCGAGGCCGCTATCGGTATCCCCGAAGAGCAGCTGCGTGAGGCTTCGAAGAGCGCTGTCTGCAAGATCAACATCGACTCTGACTCTCGTCTGGCTATGACTGCTGCTATCCGCAAGCACCTCGCCGAGCATCCTGGAGACTTCGATCCTCGTCAGTATCTGAAGCCCGCTCGTGAGAACATGAAGAAGATGTACATCCACAAGATTGTGAATGTGCTCGGTTCCGACGGCAAACTGGCTCAGATCTAATCGATCGGCAATTGAATATTAAATTGGCTGCGTAACCAACGAGGTGCGCAGCCAATTTTTTTTGAGGATTACTTTTTGGGAAGTTCCGCTTCCAGTCGCTCTACGGCTCCTGATATGGGACTGAGCCAAAGCCGAGTGGTGTAGTGCTTGTCGAAGAGTTCTCCGCTGAGCAGTTCCACGCGACCAAACTGTGGAGCTGGCATCTGAGATGAATAGAGGCGCTGGTTGTCCTTGTAGATGGATACCTGCATCTTTCCTGGCACATTGACGTAGATGCCTGATTGCACCTGCTTCTTCTTAGCCTTTGCGGCAGCCTCCTCGTCGATAGAGGGCAAGTTGGAGATGTCTTCTATATTTATATAATAAGGTACGCCCGAGAGGTCATCTTCAGGAACAAGCCCTGCAAATTGTGACAGACGGAATGCTACGCCCCTGATGACGGGAGCAGTAGGGATGACGGTGATGACGTGTTCGGTAGTATCGCATTCTGTCGTTCCCTGGAACATCTCTGTCAGCGCACGGTCTTGTTGCTCAATCTGACTCAGCATCAATTGCATCTGTGCACCATCATTGGGCATGAAGTCGGCCTGTCCCTTGATGAGTAAACTACGGTTCTCACGCAGGTCGTAGATTTCCCGGGCACTCAGCTCTGCCATCTTCGCAGTACTGCCAGCAGCCAGGATGTCTTCACTCATAAACTGGCGTGGATTCACCTTTGCGGGCTTTTTGGCAGGCTTGAATGCAGGAGACAGCTCTTGGGTATGCGGATCGGCATTGATTGCCAACAATAATCCCTCCTCACTCAAGGCCATGTTGGTAGCGACGGTCTTTGTATTGAATCGCACCGCAAATACCTTTGAAGTATCGGGTACGCCAACGCTTTCAGCCGTAACGCTCACAACGCGATAGGTGGTCTTTGGCTCCATACTGACGTCATTGAGACGCAGGAAACGCTGTGCATAGAGGGCGAAGTCGCCTGGCTGATAGCGGGCTTTCTCGACCTGCACCTTTAGACGGATTGCTGTTTTCGGCAAATAGTAGATGGCACCTTCTGTCGTGACGCATGGACGATATTCACTTAACTGCGTCTGGGCGGATGCTGTGCTAATTGACAAATGGAAAATGATAAACGATAAGTACGAAATGACCCATCTCTGATTCTTACTCATATCATTCAATTTTTATGCTTAT
>Ga0326513_10003056_pt1 | contig 12225 bp, 11 predicted proteins | sample 2_2465_0518_D_FD_203654 | JGI IMG/M metagenome (GOLD analysis project Ga0326513, IMG submission 203654) | Bovine rumen microbial communities from UC Davis, California, United States - 2_2465_0518 | ecosystem: Host-associated > Mammals > Digestive system > Stomach > Rumen | place: USA... | reverse complement strand
TGTGACGTACCATTATTCTGTTGTCTGGTAGATGATTGTTGGTTATTACCTTGCGCATTTCCGCTTGATGGTAAAATCTCTATAACAGAAGAGGCGCTCTTATAGGTTTTCCCACCAACTTTAATAGCAGCAGAGGGAAGGGTGAATTTTCCTTCCTCTGTTGCAAGAAGTGTATATGTAAAAGTCAGTGAACTGCTTTGGGTAGTTTTTCCATTAACCATGGTAAAACTGCTGGAGCTACTTGTACTTGGTCCATATATAACTTTGAAACCTGGAAATTCGCCTACTTGGATATCTTCTACATCTTGTGTGTTAGCGACAAAGCTTACTCTTATCCTTCTGCCAACTTCTGTTTGAGATGGCGCCTGAATCTTTAATGTTACTTGTGCAGAAACTAAATCCGCAAAAATCAATAATAGTGCAAATATGGAGTATAATCTTTTCATATACAAATAACTTTACCATTGTTTTTGCAAACGTTTTCTCTGGGGTTGCTGAAGGGCACGTTGCATCTTTTCCTGAGTTGATTTTTCATCTTGCATAGCAGCTTTCAGCATCTGCTCTGCATTCTCTTTACTCATATCTGGTTTTTGTTCTTCTTCTTGTTGTTTATCCTCTTTGTTTTGCTTTTCCTTTTCCTTGTTTTGCTTATCTTGTTCTTTCTTGTCATCTTTATTATTCTGATCCTGTTGCTGGTTCTGATCATTTTGTTGTGATGGATTCTTCTTTGCCAGATACAGACAAAGTGCATAGTTATACCTTGTTTCGTCACAAGATGGATTATTACGAAGCGAATTCTGATAACATCCTAAAGCTAAATCGTATCGTTTAGCCGATTGCAACAAAACGCCCATATTATGGTAAATTTTAGACAAGCGAATCTTATTCCTCTCAAACTTTGATGCTGTCTCATATTCTTTCATCGCATCTTCTGCTTTATTTTGGAGCATAAGTGCATTCGCAAGATTATAATGTGCAATAGCATTAGTGTTATCTGCTTCTATTGCTTTCTGATATTCTACTTGTGCTTTAGCAAACAGAGTATCTCGCATCAAACGGTTTCCCCTTCTAACATGATCCCTGTCATTCTGCGCTATTATACACAGACAGTAAACAAAGCATATAATTATGGATGTAATTCTATTTGACATATTCCTTGCTCTTAAGAAGATTTGAAAATAATTTGCGGTGACTGCTGCGTTCCAAGAAGAACACATCCAGTATTAAGAAAATGATTCCTAATATGATAAAGCCTTGGAACTGCTCATCATATTCGCTATATATTTGACTTTCTATCTTGGATTTAGAAAGTTTATCCAATTGTTCCGACAATTTCTTCTGAGCAGATGTACTGTTGTCTACAAAAATGTAAGAACCATTACCTGCTTTTGCAATCTCACGGCACATATCTTCATTAAGCTTTGAAACTACAGTATTTCCTTCTTCATCTATAATATACTGATTAGTTCCCGGAATCGGGATGGGTGCACCTAAGGGATCGCCAATACCTAATATGTAAACTCTAATGCCAGATTTAGCAGCATTTTGCGCTGCTTCTAAGGCACCGCCTTCGTTGTCTTCTCCATCTGTTATAATAAAGATTGCTTTAGCAACATCCTCCTGTTGGGTAAAGCTCTTGCAAGCTAAACGTATAGCTTCTGCAATATCTGTTCCTTGAACAGGAATCATAGATGGCGATATTGTTTCCAAGAACATCTTTGCACTAACATAGTCGCTGGTAATAGGAATCTGAGTGAAAGCCAGACCTGCAAAGATAACAAGTCCTACCTTATCGTCCTTCATACCATCAACCATATTATTCATCATCATTTTAGCTTTTTCTAATCTGTTGGGTTTTACATCCTCAGCATACATAGAATTGCTGACATCCATTGCGATGATGGCCTCTATACCCATTCGTTCGCGTTTATCAATCTTAGTGCCAAACTGTGGACGGGCGTAAGCAATGATAAACATGGATAATGCTAATATACACAACCAGAACTTAACCTCAGGTTTCCATACAGAAACATCTATCAATAAATCTTTTACAAGTGTTTTATCACCAAACAGATTTAATTTACGCTTCCTTCTGTATACAGCATAATAGTGAACAAGTATTAATATGATTAATACAAGGAAGATATATAAATAATTAGGGTGTTCGAATCTAAGCATAAACTACAATATTTATGGTATTCTTTGCAGATATGTATTCTTTAATAACAATTCCAATATTAATGACAGAAGAGATAAGAAAATGAAAATACCGAAAGCCTCATATTTTTTTGAGTACTTCTTAACATTCATTTTTGTCTTCTCAAGTTTGTCTATTTCTTTGTAAACGTCAAAGAGTTTTTGTGTATTCGTGGCACGATAGAACTCTCCGTCTGTCTTCTTTGCAATAGTTGCAAGGGTCTTGGTGTCTATTTCAACAGGAACATTAATATATTCAATACGTCCGGCAACAGGCATTGGATATCTTGCGGTTCCGTTGGTTCCAACACCAATCGTATAAACACGTATGCCAAAGCTCTTTGCAATATCAGCCGCAGTATTTGGACTTATCTGTCCCCTATTGTTTGTACCATCTGTCAACAAAATAACGACTTTACTTTTAGCTTTGCTGTCCTTTAGGCGAGTTAGGGCGTTTGCAATACCCATACCGATGGCTGTTCCGTCTTCAATCATACCGTTCTGAGCCATATCAACTCTCATTCCATTAAGAAGATTTAATAGTACGGCATGATCAACAGTCATAGGACACTGGGTAAAAGCTTCACCAGCAAACAATGTAAGTCCGATATTGTCATTAGGCCTGCCGTTTATAAACTGTATAGCAACCTCTTTAGCTGCTTCAATACGGTTTGGCTTTAAGTCTTCTGCTAACATACTGGTACTGACATCCATACAGAGCATAATATCTATTCCGTCAGTTTGTGTTGTACTCCAGTTATTCGTAGTTTGAGGTCTTGCCAAAGCAATAACGGCAAAAATAAAACATACTATCCTTAATATAAAAGGCAGATGGAGTAAATAATTACGTAGTGTTTTTGGTGAACGGTATAAACCGTTTAAGCTACTGACCCTGATAGAAGGAGTAGATTTCAGATGCTGGAACATATACCAGATGATATATGGAATCAGCAATAATAAGAGTAAAAAATATGCAGGTGATGCAAATGTCATAATAAAACTATTCTATAATAATATGTCAACTAAACGCCATATCAGCCAGCAAGTTAAACATATAGATATCACAATTAAAACACCCATAACAATTCTCATTGTTAAGACCTGATTCATTCTTTTCTTGTCTGTTTCTTTTATAATTTCAGGTTCCGGTTTGGCATTGGGGTCTACTTCTTGTTTGGTCTGGTTAATATATTCCAGTGCAGCAACCAAATTCGCGTCATTTTCGTTGATGAGCGTATTGTACTTGGCAAACTTTACCAAGTCTGCAGTTGTGAATATCTCACGCAATTCAGACAGGGCGTCTTCGTTATTATCTTCAATCAGTCGATTAATAATCTCTGACGAAGTCATTTCCATCGCATTGAAACCATATCTGTCTTTGATATATGTTCGCAGCGTATCAGTAAGAAGTGTATAATATTCCTTGCTGTCTTCTTCTGCCCATTTTCTATCAGCTTTAATACGCTCTATTTCGATGATAGCAACCTTATGTGGCGGCAAGACTTTCTTTCTTCGGATAATTCTGACTATTGGCTTTCCGTTAACAATATGATAGAATAAGACGACGCAGATTAGAAGAAGTATAACAACTACGAAAGAGTACATTACAATATTCCTCCAGTCACTCCACGCGAAAGGAACATCCATAATAGTGTGTGGAGGGAAAAATCGATCTGTATGCAGTGTATCTATGTCAACGGTATAAACCTTTATGGCTAAACTTTTCGACTTATATTTCTTCCCGTCTACGTTGACTTCAAAGGGTGGCAAGTAATATAATGATGAGTCCCACGCGGTTATGGTATAGCGTTGAATTATCTCCATTCGCTTACCTTCATCCAGTAAATTGGTGTCAGGATGCTGCACATTTACGACCTCGACGTTTGGTATCAATTGGTCACCATTCTTTAGTTTAGGCAACTGCAACTTTTGTTTTAATCCCAAAGTAACGCCGAGGGTAATGTCTGTCTGTTCGCCAATTAACAGCTGCAAACTATCTACCTTAACATCTACAAGAACTTGCGCATTAATAGTAAACGCAGGCAACATCATAGCCAGGCAAAGTAGAATTTTATATATTCGCATAATAGTCTTCTTTCATTTATATCATCCTCTTTGTGCAAAAAGAGACATCAGAGAACTAACATAATCCTGGTCTGTTCGAATACTCACAGAATCCACATTACTTCTGTTGAAAGTATCTTTCAGTTTCATGTTAATATTCATCCACCATCTGTGTTGGGCATCTCTTACCTTCTTGCTGCTGGTATCAACTACCAAATCAACTCCGTTTTCAGCATCACGCATCTTTACGAGACCGATATTCGGTAATTCTGCTATTCTCTTGTCATATACTTGTATAGCCACTACATCATGTTTTCTGTTTGCTATAGACAAAGTCTGACAAAAATCCTTCTTATCAATAAAGTCGCTAATAAGAAAAGCCGTACAACGTCTTTTTATAGCTTGTGTCATATACTGAAGAGCAAAACCCACATCAGTCTTGTTACTTTCGGGAGTATAATCAAGTAGTTCGCGAATAATATATAAGATGTGTTTTCTACCCTTCTTTGGAGGAATAAACTTTTCAACCTTGTCAGTAAAAAATATCACGCCAATCTTATCATTATTCTGGATAGCCGAGAATGCAAGTGTTGCAGCAATTTCTGTTACCATTTCCCGCTTGGTCTGTTTCTGTGTTCCAAAATCAAGACTACCGCTGACATCAATCAGCAACATAACTGTCAGTTCGCGTTCCTCTTCAAAAACTTTCACATAGGGTTTATTGAAACGGGCCGTAACATTCCATTCAATATCTCTTATATCGTCACCATACTGGTATTCACGCACCTCGCTGAAAGCCATACCACGCCCTTTGAAAGCTGAGTGATACTCGCCAGCAAAGATATTATTACTCAAGCCCTTAGTCTTGATTTCAATCTGCCTAACCTTCTTTAAGATATCAGATGTATCCACTGCCAAAAATATTAGGGCACTTCAACCTTGTTGATAATCTTACTGATAATCTCCTCACTTGTAACATTGTTGGCTTCTGCTTCATATGTCAAGCCGATACGATGACGAAGCACGTCATATGCTACAGCCCTAACATCTTCAGGAATAACATATCCACGATGCTTGATAAAGGCGTTGGCACGTGATGCAAGAGCCAAGTTGATGCTGGCACGTGGTGAAGCGCCAAACTCTATATAGTCTTTAATATCCTTCAGGCTATACTTCTCAGGATAACGGGTTGCGAACACGATGTCAGCTATATACTGTTCAATCTTTTCGTCGATATAAACCTGACGGACAACCTCACGAGCCTTAGTGATATCTTCCGTAGAAACAACAGGACGAACATTATCGTCAGCACCGGATATCTGCTGGCGGATGATCAGTTTCTCTTCCTCCAACTTTGGATAGTCAATAACCACCTTCAGCATAAAACGGTCAACCTGTGCTTCAGGCAACGGATAAGTTCCTTCTTGTTCAATGGGGTTTTGGGTTGCAAGCACCAAGAAAGGCTTAGGAAGATTAAAAGTTGTCTTACCTATAGTAACCTGACGCTCCTGCATAGCTTCGAGCAAAGCACTTTGCACTTTAGCCGGAGCACGGTTGATTTCATCTGCCAAAACGAAGTTTGCAAAAACAGGTCCTTGCTCAACCATAAACTTCTCATCCTTCTGACTGTATATCATAGTTCCGATAACATCAGCAGGAAGAAGGTCGGGGGTAAACTGAATTCTGCTAAACTTGGCATCCACTAACTGTGACAAAGTCTTAATGGCCTTTGTTTTTGCCAAACCGGGGACACCTTCCAACAACACGTGACCGTCACTGAGCAAACCTATGAGTAGGGACTCTATAAGGTGCTTTTGCCCAACAATCACTTGGTTCATTCCTGTAACCAAATTGGTCACAAAACCACTTTGTTTCTCTATTCGTTCGTTAAGTTCACGAATATCTATTGATTCTGCCATTTTTTTGAGTATTGTATTTTTATTTGCGCACAAAATTACTGCTTTTTAAAGATATATACAATACCCAAAACACAAAAAGAGTTATTCTTTTGTATAATTCTGTTAAATGATATTAATAGGCTTAAACACTGTTATTTTACCCTTAGTTTAGGCAACCTCACTTCAGTTCCAACGGGCAGATTATCGGGGTCTGTGAATTTGTTGTACGAGATTACATATTTCAGTGCATCATCCGTACCATATTCTTGCCTGACAATCTTTAAAAGATAGTCTCCCCACTGAATAGTACGCACGCCCTTGTGTCCTACAATCTCGAAAACAACAGGAGTTTTCTTATTTGCAGCAACAGGCTTGGGAGTAGCCTGAGCAACTTGCGCAACTTGTGGTTTGGGCAGTTTCTTCTTAATGGCGCCCTCTTCCATAATAACACTTCTAAGCGAATCTTCCAGCCCCTTAACATATAAAGAATCCGGCTCGATTATTTTATCAACGTAAACAGTGTCAATCTGAATCAAAGGAGTTGGTGTGGACTTTTCAAATATATTTCCAAGGTTATGCCAGTTATTACTGCCGATAAAATAGCCTGCCAAAAATACGATCCAGAACAGAGCAAAGAGCAAGGCCGTCATGGAAGGACCAACATACCACCAACTATGCTTCTTTGCAGTTGACAGTTGAGAAGTAGCTGGTAACTGTTCTTCCTCTGATTCCTCAGCCATGACTGGCTCCTTTGGTGTATCAGGCCCCACAAGGGGAACTGGTGTTTCCTGCTTTATCTGAGTATCTGGTATTAGCACCAATTCCGGTTCTTCTGCTTGTTCTGAGATTTTCAGAACTTCCTGAGACTCTGATTCTTCCGGAGTCTCTGGCTCTGAAGAGCTGATGTCTGTCGACAGCAAGCTGTCAACTGTCTCAAGACCATCCATTTTCTCCATATCATCCAACGATGTTCCTTCGTTTAAAATAACCGTTTGGAATAATGCAAAAGGTCTGTTCACCTGATCTTTCAGTTCTGAATCAGGTGTAAAAGAAATCTTAGAATGACCTGGGATGACAATTCTTTCGCCAGTATTGACATTTACGCTCTCCCTGTCCAACACCTCAATCATCTTAAAGGTTCCAAAACCTTTTATTTTTACAATCTTATCTTCCAGAATGCCTTCACTAATAGTCTCAAAGAAAGCTTTCACAAAAGACTCAGCATCTTTACGCTGAATACCATTCTTAACGGCTAATGACTGAGCCAGATCCTGGAGTAATACTTTACCTTCCATAATGCAACTTATTTACCATTAACCTTATCTTTCAGCCCTGTATTGGGTTTAAAACTGACAACCATCTTTGGAGGGACAAGCATACGTTGTTTAGTAGCAGGGTTAACCAAAACACGTTCCAGTTTCTTTTTTACTTCAAACGTGCCAAAGCCAGTAATACCGACAATATTTTCTTCGGTCAATTCGTTTGTTATGGCACTAACGACATCACTTGTCATTTGCGCCGTCTCCCTCGTGCTGAAACCAGTCTTGGCACTTAATGCTGATATAAAATCTTTATTGTTCATACACAACTTTATATTACTTATACAACATGAGCGTAAAGATCAAATTCTTCAGCGCTATCTATTATAACATTATAAAACTCTCCAATCTGCAAAGACTTTCCCTCTGTCTTTCGGACTAAGACCTCCGGATCAACTTCTGGAGAGTCAAACTCTGTTCTGCCAATATAATAATCGCCCTCTAAACGATCAATAATTATCTTAAGCTGTTTGCCTACATTAGAATCCTGAAGAACTTGGCTAATGTTTTGTTGCACGCGCATCAACTTGCTGAGCCTTGCCTGCTTTACATCTTGCGGCACATCATCCTTATAATGTTCTGCAGCGTATGTACCATCTTCCTCGCTATAGGCAAAAGCACCCATTCTTTCAAATTTCGCCCACTTGACAAAATCTAACAGTTCAGCAAAATCCTCGTCGGTCTCGCCAGGGTAACCCACCATCAGTGTAGTTCGAATGTGTATGCCAGGTACTTCTTTTCTGATCTTCTCCAGCAACGTATAGGTTTGCTCTTTGGTAATATTTCTGTGCATATTCGCCAGCACATTGTCCGAGCAATGCTGCAGGGCTATATCCAGATATTTACAAACGTTGTCGTACTTAGCCATCACATTCAGCAAATCCATAGGGAACTGGGTGGGATAGGCATAATGCAAACGTATCCATTCCACACCAGGTGTCTGGGCGATACGTTCCACCAACTCAGCAATCTTACGTTCCTTATATATATCAAGGCCGTAATAGGTCAACTCCTGGGCGATAACCTGAAATTCCTTAACACCTTGCTGCACCAATTCATCTACTTCAGCAAGAATATCCTCTATCGGACGGCTCTTATGAGCACCTGTTATTATGGGGATAGCACAATACGAACAGGTCCTATTGCAGCCCTCGCTGATTTTAAGATAAGCATAATGGCTGGGGGTTGTAATGCGTCTTGAGTTGCAGAATTCCTTGTAGTAAGTCTTGCCCAAGTCTGTAATAACTCGCTCCCAATCGAACTTACCATAGAACCTGTCAACCTCAGGTAATTCGCCTTCCAATTCATGAAGATATCTCTCAGACAGACAACCCATTACGATTAGTTTCTTAAGATTTCCCTTTACTTTCCGTTGGGCCATCTCAAGTATCATATTTATGCTCTCCTCTTTAGCATCCCCAATGAATCCACAGGTATTTATGACGGCAATCTCCCCCTTTGGGTTTTCTGTATCATGTGTAACAGAGAAACCGTTAAGCTCCAATTGGCGGATAAGTTTCTCGCTATCCACCAGATTTTTACTGCACCCCAGGGTGATTATATCTACTATAGGCTTTTTCAATGTTAAAAAATAAAGACAGGTTATTGTTTATCGTTGAGCGAAAAAATGCTCAATTCTTAAACAGCGAATCCACGAACTCCCTGCGATTAAATCCCTGTAAATCCTCCATTCCTTCGCCCAAACCGATATAGCGAACGGGAATCTTAAACTGATCGCTTATGCCAATCACTACTCCTCCCTTTGCAGAGCCATCCAGTTTGGTGATAGCCATACTGGTAACATCAGTAGCCTGCGTAAACTGTTTGGCCTGCTCAAACGCATTCTGTCCTGTGCTTCCATCCAGCACCAGCATCACGTCGTCTGGCGTATCAGCTTTCAGTTTCTGCATCACACGCTTAATCTTGGAAAGTTCGTCCATTAGCCCCTTCTTGTTGTGCAGACGACCAGCTGTATCTATCAGCACCACATCTATATCATTGGCAATGGCACTGTTCAGCGTATCATATGCCACGCTGGCAGGATCGCTGCCCATATTCTGCTTCACCACGGGAACACCTACCCTTTCGCCCCAGATAACCAACTGTTCAACAGCAGCAGCGCGGAAAGTATCGGCAGCTCCAAGCATCACCTTGTAGCCAGCCTGCTTAAACTGGTAGGCCAACTTACCTATGGTGGTAGTCTTACCAACACCATTCACCCCCACAACCATAATAACATATGGTTTCTTACCAGCTGGGATATTAAATCCCTCGGTATCATCGGTATTATTCTCTGTCAAGAGCTGAGAAATTTCATCACGCAGAATACTATTCAGTTCGTTGGTCGACACATACTTGTCTCTAGCCACACGATCTTCGATACGTTGTATAATATTCAACGTAGTATCTACGCCAACATCACTAGTCACCAGTACCTCCTCCAGGTTGTCTAAAACATCATCGTCAACCTTAGACTTGCCGGCTACGGCACGAGACAATTTGCCAAAGAAACTCTCTTTCGTCTTCTCCAGACCATGGTCAAGTGTTTCTTTCTTTTCTTTTGAGAAGAAATTAAAGAATCCCATAATTTATCGAATATTTTTTGCAAAAGTACAAAAAAATCATGATTCCACCGACTATTTTGTAAAAATTTCCCTTTATATGTCTTATTCGTAGTGTCTGATTCTCACGTCAATGCTATCATTTTTCAGCTGATCAGGAATGTTGCTGACATCTGTCTGTCCATAATGGTAAGGGAACAAAACCTTAGGTTTGATGATTTTTGCGGCTTTTACCAATTGTTCTGTGGTCATAGTATAAGGTTGGTTGCAAGGCAGAAAAGCTATATCAATATCTTTTATTTCTGCCATTTCCGGAATATCTTCTGTATCGCCTGCAATGTAAATTCGCAAACCGTCGATCGTTAGGATATAGCCATTGTCACGCCCTTTTGGATGAAACTGCTGCCTGCCTTCTGTGGTGTTATACGCAGGAACGGCTTCTACCTCCATTTTCTTGGCAATCTGTAAAACATCGCCATTCGACATCACTTTACCCGAGCCAAACATATCAACACAACGTTTATTCATAATCAGTTGTGTGTTTTTTGCAGATAACAGTTTCAGGGTAGCAGCATCGTAATGGTCTGCATGCTCGTGTGTGACAAAAATAAAGTCAGCTTTGGGGAATGCTATATAATCTACCTTTCTATCCCTCAGTTTAGCCACAGGATCAATCTGTATCTCCTTGTTATTATAAACGATACGAATGCATGAATGCATTAGCGCATAGATCTTAATCTCCTTACCACTTTTGGATTTAAAAACATCAGTTTCAAAATCTTGCTGCGCATAGGTTATTGTAAAACTACACAAAGTCAGCATAAAAATAATAAACGTCTTCATATCACTCGGTTTTAAATGGATTTAATAATGCAAAGGTAAAAAAAACAACCATGATCTCAAACATTTATTTAAATTAATTGAATATATAATAATGTATTATTATTAATAAAAATTACACGAACATAAAAAAAACAAATTTAACATCATAGAATTGTTCATTAATTATATTTATTCTATCTTTGCATATTAAAAAGGGCGCCACCCAAGATGATAGAAACAAAAGTTAAAATTATGCCAGCATTTCAGTATATTCGAACTTAAATACTATGCTCTTATATATAATTTATCACAAACAGTAAATATGAAGTTACATCCTTCGCTAGAAAAAAAATACACATGCGAATCGTTGTCCGCACCAGAGGCACAACGTTTAGCGGAATTTATTGCCTGGGGGCCCGTCGTTTTTCAGGTTTCAAGACTGATGATGAAATTCGGTATCCTGGATATGCTCCGCGATGCTGAAGAAGGATTGACACGCGAAGAAATCACCAAGAAGTCGCAATTGTCTGACTATGCAGTAAAGTGCTTATTGGAAGCCTCGCTAAGCATTGGAACAGTTTTGATTGACCCCGAAACGGAAAAATACACTATTAGCAAAACCGGATGGTTTCTTCTGACAGACCCCGCTACGCAGGTGAACATCGCCTTCAACCACGACGTGAACTACCAGGGATGGTTCCATCTTGAAGATTCCCTCCGCAATGGTAAACCTGAAGGACTGAAACACTTCGGACCTTGGTCCACTATATACGAGGGACTATGTTCACTCCCAGAACATGTACAACATTCGTGGTTTGCTTTTGACCATTTCTATAGCGATTCGGCTTTCCCTCAAGCTCTTGAAATTATATTTAAAGAACAACATACGCGTACATTATATGATGTTGGAGGCAATACAGGGAAATGGGCTTTGCAGTGTGTATCGTTTGATAATAATGTAGAAGTTACCATAATGGATCTTCCACAGCAAATACGGATGATGCAGAAAAACATCACAGGAAAACCTGGTGCAGAGCGTATCAAAGGATATTGTATAAACTTATTGGACGAGACCATGTCGTTCCCTCCGTGTAAAGGTGGAATAGACGCCATATGGATGTCACAGTTCTTAGACTGTTTTTCTATGCCTCAGATTGTAAGTATCCTCAGGAGAACCAAAGCAATAATGACGACTAACACTCGTCTTTATATCATGGAAACACTTTGGGACCGCCAGCGATACGAACCGGCTGCCTTCTGCCTAAACATGACAAGCCTCTATTTTGCAGCATTAGCAAATGGCAACAGCAAGATGTACAATACAACGGATTTGGAACAGTGCATAAACGAGGCTGGACTGGAAAT
>Ga0326513_10003055_pt1 | contig 12225 bp, 13 predicted proteins | sample 2_2465_0518_D_FD_203654 | JGI IMG/M metagenome (GOLD analysis project Ga0326513, IMG submission 203654) | Bovine rumen microbial communities from UC Davis, California, United States - 2_2465_0518 | ecosystem: Host-associated > Mammals > Digestive system > Stomach > Rumen | place: USA... | reverse complement strand
AGCCATGACGGGCTATATCATCCGGCGCATTAAGATCATGCAGCACGACATGGACAAAGCCAAAGACCGCAAGCGCAGCTATGATATCCGGCGCAGCCGTGACAAGGCATTGGAGGAAAAGCCCCTTGCAGCTTTCCGGGAGCAAAGCCCCGTCATACTCTTTGATACGCTATTCAAAGATGTGGGGATCACAGAGCAGACCCGTGACCGGGCATTGGATAACCGCAATTTCTGTTTTGATGTACTGGACTATCAAATAGCTGTCGGGAATATCAGCGGCTATAAAAAGAAAACCGCCGGGCGGCAGATCACCGGCGTGGAGATCATCTTATAAAGGGCGGCGGCGAGGCGCACAGCTTTGCCGCCATCCATCCACCCGCAGCAGCACAGGAAGTGCAAGACGCTGCCGGTAAAAAGGATCACCCGCACCCGCTCGACAATATCCGGCAAGCCCGAAACTTTGACGACATAAGGCCGAAACTTTGACGACATAAGCCCGAAACTTTGACGACATACAAGGCCGAAACTTTGACGACATACACCCCCATTTTGCGCAGCCGGAGCGGGAGAGGCAAAGCCCGAAAACCCTTGCAGCACAAGGCTTTCAGCGTTTGCCGGTAAAAGAAGAAACCCCCGTTCAAGTCGGAGAATCGCAAAACGCTATATGTCTTTAGACATACTTACATGGCGCAGCGGGGCTTTGCTTGACGCAGCCCCGCCGCTACGGTATAAACGGAGCAGGAGAAACGCAGCTTCATTCTTACCGGCAGACCCCCGGAGGGCGGGGCAAAATCTCTACGGCATACAGACCCGGAGAACGCCGCCCCCCGTCACGCAAATTTTCGCAGTATTCAAAAGGGCGATTGACCGGCGGGGGGAGGGCTTGCCGAAAGCTGCCGATAATTTCACCCCGGAGCGGGGGAGGCACAAATAAAAGCGGCTATCCCAACCGGCAAGAAAGGATAGCCGCCGCACGACCCCAACACTTTAGGCGCAGCATTAAAGGCGTGTGTTCATATCATAGCCCACGCCGGACAAAAGCGCAAGGAAAATCTGACACAGGAGGACATGAACCCATGACAAGAGAGGACGCACGGCAGGAGATACGCAGCGAATGGCGGCGGATCATCCCAACCATGACCGGCGAGGCCAAGCAGAAAGTGAACGGAAAGCCAAGCTATATATGCCCATTGTGCGGACACGGTACGCACGGAGATGGGCTTTGCAGCAACCCCCGCAGCACAGACGGGAACGGGCTGCATTGTTTCGGCTGCGGCTTTTCCGGGGATATCATCGACTTGTATCAGCAGACCACCGGCGCAGACTACAACACCGCACTATCCCTATTGGCTGACGAACTGCGGCTGACGATAGACCCTTACCGCCCGGACGCAGCAGCAGACTTTGCACCCGCTCCAAGAAACGACCGCACAGCAAGCCGCAGGAGCAACGAAAGCGGGGCGGGGAATACAGATACACCCCCGGAGGACAAAAGCGCAGGAACACCCCTTAAAACGCCCGTAGAAGAAAGCCCCGATTATACCGAGTATTACAAGGCTTGCCGGGAGCGGCTGCAAGACCCCGCCGCATTAGCGTATCTTGCCGGGCGGGGGATCAGCGAGGCCACGGCTGCGGCATACTGGATCGGCTTTGACCCGGCAGCAGACCCAAGCGGCAAAGGCTATCCCGCTCCACGGATCATTATACCCGTGAACGCCGGGCATTATATCGCCCGTGCCACAGACCCCCGCAATAAGTACAAGAAGTTGAACCCGACCGGCAGCACCCCAGGCATATTCAACCTAAAGGCACTCTATGCACAGGGAGTGCAGGAAGTATTCGTAACCGAGGGCGCATTTGACGCACTATCCATCATAGAGGCCGGGGCAACCGCAATCGCCACGAACAGCGCAGCCAACGCCGCCAAGCTAATAGAACAGTTAGAGCGGGAGCGCACCGAGGCCACGCTAATATTAGCTTTCGATAATGACGAGGCCGGGAAGAAAGCAGCGCAGACCATCCGCACCGGCTTGCAGCGGCTCAATATCAGCTATGTATTCGCCAATATCTGCGGCGGCCGCAAAGACCCCAACGAGGCATTGACCACCGACCGTGCGGCATTTATCGCAGCAGTTGAGGCCGCTAAGAGGCAAGCCGCAGCGAGGCCGGACAACATCAGCTATTACATTGACGCACTCATGGCGGACGAGATCGCCCAATTCAAGCGGGAACTGCGCACCGGCTACCCGAACTTAGACAAGCAGAGCGGCGGACTATACGCCGGGCTTTACTGCATAGCCGCTATATCCTCTTTGGGCAAGACCACGTTTGCGGCGCAAATGGCTGACCAAATCGCTGCCGCCGGTAATGATGTGCTATTCTTCTCTTTGGAGCAAAGCCGGTTAGAGATGGTAAGCAAATCCCTTGCGAGGATCACGGCGCAGCACGACATGGAGAACGCCGTCAGCAGCTTGTCTATCCGGCGGGGCTATCTTCCAAAGGCCGTGCTTGAAGCTGCGGAGGAATACAAGCAGCAAGTGGCCGACCGGCTTTCCATCGTTGAGGGGAACTTTTCGTGCAACATCTCTTTTATAGGCGATTACATCCGGCAGTACATCCGGCGCACCGGCACAAAGCCCGTGGTATTCATCGACTATTTGCAGATATTGCAGCCGGAGCAGAACGCAGCCGGGCGGACGCAGACCACCAAAGAAACCGTAGACAGCACCGTGACCGAGTTAAAGAGGATCAGCAGAGAACACGGCCTAACGGTATTCATCATCAGCAGCGTAAACCGTGCCAACTATCTGACCCCCATTGACTTTGAATCCCTCAAAGAATCCGGCGGCATAGAGTACACTTGTGATGTGGTATGGGGCTTGCAGCTTCAATGCCTCAATGACCCGGTATTCGACAAGCAGAACAATATCAAAGAGCGGCGGCAGAAGATCAAGGAGGCCAAAGCCGCCACGCCACGCAAGATAGAATTGTGCTGCCTAAAGAACCGCTACGGAATCAGCAGCTATTCGGCCTACTTTGACTACTACCCCGCAGCCGACCTATTCACCGAGTGCAGCGAGGCCGACATAGACTTTACCCCGGAGTACACGCCCCGCAAGACCGGGCGCAAGCTATAAGGGAGGGCGGCAGCATGAAGCTATCAGAGTACGCAGCGGATCACCCGCAGGAACAGCCCGTGCCGGAGCGGGAGCAGACACAGGCCACAGCCGAGATCATCCGGGAGCGGCAGCAGGAACAGGCCGAGGCCGAGCGGCTAAAGGAAAGCATAGCCCGGCAGCTTGCCAAAGGCGAACCCCCGCAGAATATCCTTTACCCGGCTATCAAGGCAATAGGCATACTGTCGCATGACGCAGCATGGGCGGAGGCCGCAGCCGCCACCCTTGACGGAGTATGGAAAGACCTTGCGCAGCAATCCCTATTCATCAACGCAGACGAAACCGCAGCCGAGCGATTGCAGACCATGCAGCAGGATTACATGGACAAGCTGCGGAGGCAGACCGAGCGGCAGCAAGAGCGGCTGCGCAAGATCGCCAAAGGGCTGCAAGATGTACTCAATGCCATAGACGAACACGACCCCGAAACATAAAGGCCGATAGAGAAAGAGCGAGGCAGCAACAAGCCCCGCTCTTTTTTTCGTTCCGTGTTCCGTTTTGTTCCATGTTCCGTTTGTGTTCCGTTTCTGTCCCATTGTCCCACGGCGGACACGCCATGTCCGCCAAGCCCCACGGCTAACCCCTCATTTTGGTACAAGCGAGATCCCGCTCATGCCCGGAAACCCGCATAAACACAGGCTTTTTGTGCAGAGAATTGAACGGACACGCCATGTCCGCTATTACGCAGCGTAATAAAACGAGCTGCAAAACGGGGCGGATCACGCCCGGCGGCGGCATGATTTTATTACAATCCGTAGAACATGGGGCGCATATTGTGTTACGGTTTTTGTTGCAATCTTGTTGCAATCTTGTACCCATGCCAAACGCCGGAAACCCGCACGGCGCAAGGCTTTTCGGGAATGGCAACACGTTTGCAACCTTAACATTTCTTAGCATCTTTGTTGCAACGCACCGTGCGTCATTCCTCTATCGGCAGAGTGCATATAAACCCGCACCACAAAGTGCGGAATTTCAGCGGAAACCGCAGCATTTGCAGCACTTTTCCTTGTACTTATCCCTTGTCTTTCCCTTGTGTTTTTGGTATAATATGCACAGGAAGTTATCAACCACACACGGAGTGCGAGAAGCACAGAAAGCGAGGGCAGAACCATGACAGACGCAGCCATTAAAGCCCGGAACGCATACCGGCGAGAATGGGCTAAGAAGAACCCCGATAAGGTAAAGGCGCAGCAGCAACGCTATTGGGCAAAGAAAGCAGCGGAGGCCGCAGCGCAGAACCCGGACGAGGCCAAGACCCCCAAGCAGTAACCCGGCAGGAGGCGCAGCAAGATGATATATGAACTGTTGGGCGAGGGCGAACGCAGCGCAAGAACCGGCAAAGAACTTGCAAAGCTGTTGGGAGTGCAGCCCCGTGACATTAGTCAAGCTGTTGAGCGGGAGCGCAGACAAGGCAAGCCCATCTGCGCAACGTGCGACAGGATGAACCCCGGCTATTATATCGCAGAAAGCCGGGAGGATATGCAACGATACTGCGACCGGCTTTTCCATCGTGCCGGAGAGATACACAAGACCCGCAAAGCCTGTCTTGCTACGATGGACAATCTACCGGCGAGGGAGGCCGCACCGAATGAGTAAGACCGCAACCAATGACGAGCGAATCATAACCGCACTATTGCAGCACGGCACTATCAAAGAGGCCGCAGCCGCAGCAGACACCACGCCCCGCACCATCTATAACCGCATGAAGAACCGGGAGTTTCGGGCGGAGTATGAGGCCGCTAAGAATGACATACTGCGCACGGCCTATATCGCCATCAACGGCAAGCTGACCGCAGCTATTGAGGCCGTGGCGGAGATCATGAGCAACCCGGAGAATAACCCCGCCGTGCGGCTGCAAGCGGCGCAGACCATTATCACCAATGCCGCCAAGTTTTCCGAGCGGTTACACGCAGACGAATACCAAGCCCGGCAGGAGGGGAAAAGCCCCTTTGACTTTGACTTTGACTAAGGACGGAGGCGCAGCAGGATCATGTTTGAGTACCGCATAGAGCAGACCCTTGCCGAGTTAAGCAGCACCACCGGCGGCAATCGCAAGCTGCTGACCGTCACCGCATGGAACGGCAGACCCGGCAAATTAGACCTTAGAACGTGGCGAGAAGTGGACGGAGAGCAACAGCCCGGCAGAGGCGTAACGCTGAATGAGGAAGAAGCAGATACCCTTTTAGCGGCCTTGCAGGACTACTTGCAGAAAGGAGAATAGACCATGCCGGGAGGCGTAGCTAATCTTACCCCGTTTAATACCCTTACCCCCGAACGCCGCCGGGAGATATCCGTCATGGGCGGCAAGGCAAGAGCAGAGCAGCGGCGGCAGCAGCGGCAGGAGATCAACCGCATAAAGGCGGAGCAGATCGCCTTGCGGGAACTGGACAAGGACGAAAACAGCGTGTTCTATTTGGCTGCGCTTGTCCGTGATATGAAGCGCACCGCACTTGCCACCGGCGCAATCGAAAAGCCGAAACGCTGCCGAGATGGTTATAGATGGGCTGCGACCCCGCAGCACCGGCGCAGGAGATAACAGCCATGAGCGGGAGCAGATCGCAGCGCAAAGGCGCAGCCGGGGAGCGGGAACTAAAGGACAAGCTGCGAGGCTATGGCTATGACATTGAGCGAGGCGGCAGCATGACCTTTGGAGAAGTACCCGACCTTACCGGGCTACCCGGCATACACATCGAGTGCAAGAGAGTGGAGCGGCTGAACGTGCCGGAGGCCATGCAGCAAGCCGTGCGTGATTCTGAAAGATTCCATGACGGTATACCGGCACTATTCCACCGGCGCAGCCGCAGCCCGTGGTTAGTCACGCTGCGCATGGAGGACTTCATGCAGCTATACACCCGCAGCCGATAAAGAGAGAGGCAGACCCGCAGCCGGGCTTGCCTCTTTTCTTTTCATCGTGCAAGGCCGCAGGAGGCCGCACACGGGCTTTCCCTTACCGGCTATGTCCGTATACCCCCGGAGCGGGAAAAGTGAACACAGCCCGTCACAGCGACCGCACAGCCCCACGGCTACCGCACGGCTAACATAGTATTTGCTTGTCAGCGCACCTGGACACACCCGCTCAAAATCATGCACAAGAAGTGCAAAATGCTGTTGACTTCCCGCTCCAATTCTGCTATGATACTTACAAGGATAAGTACACAACACCGACCGACCAAGCAGGAGGCACAGCCATGCAGAACGCTATCACCGTATACGACCGGCAGCAGATCGCACCGGCGCAGGAAATCAGCGCAGCACTCTTTACGGAGTTTGTGCAGTACATCGACCGAGGCGAGGCCACGACCCGCACATACATCATCAATCTGCGGCAGTTTGCAGCATGGATGAAGTTTGCCGAGATCATCCGCCCCGTGCGGCAGGATATCATTAACTATCGGGCATGGCTGACCGCAGAGCATGAGCAGATCACCCTTGACCCCACGACCCCCGCCGGATGGAGTTACCGCACGGACGGGAGCGGGAGGCCGGTAAAGGTAAGCTGCAAGCCCAACACCGTCAAAGCCTATCTGCGCAGCGTGTGCCAATTCTTCAAGTGGACGGCGGCAAGCGGTTACTATCCCGATATCGCAGCCAATATCCACGCCCCCAAAGTGGACAACACGCAGCACAAAAAGGATCACTTCACCCCGGCGCAAGTGCTGACCATTGAGAGCAGCATAGCACAGAAAGCGCAGGAGGCTATCACCGGCGCAGGAAGTGCAAGAAAAGATACCGCCGGGCGAGTGCAGCGCAGCACCGAGCAAGGCGCACGGCTCATGGCTATGTATCAGCTTGCCGTTAACTGCGGCTTGCGTACCATAGAACTAAGCCGGGCTAACGTGCGTGATATCCAAGTGATGGACGGAAACGCCGTCATGCTGATATGGGGCAAAGGCCACAGCGAACCCGACCAACGCAAGCCCCTTGCGCCGGAAGTGTACGCAGCCATTAAGGAATACTTGCAGACCCGCACCGACAGACCCACCGGCAACAGCCCCTTATTCGTCAGCACCGGCAACCGCTCCAACGGGCAGCGGATCGCCCCGACCACCATCAGCAAGATGTTAAAGGAGGCCATGCGGGAGGCCGGTTTTGATTCTGACCGGCTGACGGCGCACAGCTTGCGGCACAGCACCGGCACGGCGATTCAATCCCTCACCGGGGATTTGATGGCAACACAGAAGTATATGCGCCACGCCAACCCCATGACCACGGAAATCTATATCCATGAGGGAGAGGCAGAGAGCATCAAAGCCGCAGGACTTGCGCAGCAGCTTTACAACCTTTACCACGGCGCACAGGCCACCGACACCCGCAGCCGGTTAGAGCAGAACATAGCCCGGCTGACCCCCGCACAGATCGAACAGCTAACCGCTATCGCCGCAGCTATGGCAACGTGACTTTACCCGGCAGCACAGGCCGGTAAAGATAAAGAGAGGCTGCGCCCCCGAACAGCCGACCAAGCAGGAGGGAGCGCAGCCAATACCACCACCACGGGCGGCATAGCTATTATAGCATGACCCGCTCGTGAATATCAAGTGAAAGGGCGGAAACATCATGACAACCACAGGCGCAGCAGCAACCACCATCACGGAGCAGAACCCGCAGCATCTCTTGCACTATCTCATTTGCAAGGCATACACCGAGGCTTGCGAGGAATACGCAGAGGGCGGCAGCTTCATGCGAGAGGCAGAGGCCGCAGCGGACTACTTCATGCAGCAGGATCAACCGGCGGAGCATGACCGGGCAGCGTTTGTAACTTTCTTCTTAGGCTTTGCGCAAGGCTTTGCTTTGGGAGAACACGCAGCCAATAAGCAGAAGCAGCACCCCCACGAAACGACCCACGCAGCACGGCTTGCCGGAGGGCTTGACGAACAGCCCGGCACAGCCAAGCGGAGAGCAACCGCAGCAAAGGACGCAGCCGCAGCCATTGACCAATGCGGAGTATATGACACGGACACAGCCGCCGTCATTTACAATACCGTGCGGGAGCAGAGGCCGACATACCCCCTTGAATTTATCTTAGGCGATATCTATTGCGCCGGAGTGCGGCGAGGCCGGGAGCGGGAGAGAGCAGCACAGAAACGCCACAGCAAAATGACGCTGCCGGAGGCGCAGCGGATCACCACCAACGAAAGCCCGGCAGACCGTGACAGCAGGATCACCGCAGCCGAGGCCGCAACACCCAAGACCAAGTATGCGCCGATATCAGACGCAGACAGCGCAGCCATAGTCTACAACGCAGCACGGGCGGCTGACCCCGGTATGCCGTTCACGTTCCTTTTGGGGCAAGTGTACGCCGCCGGTAAGATGGAGGCCACCCACGCCGAGCGGGAACGTAGACGGGCAGCAGCGGCGAAACAGCGGCGATAATCCTTGAATTTGACCCGGATGGAGAGAATAGCAGAGGCGGCTTTGATACTTTCCTTTATCGGCCACCCGCTATTTGCTCCATCCGGGCGCAGCACTTCATGCAGCACAGCGTTTTGCGCATGGTACGCCCGGCAGACGGGCGCAGCATGGACGGAACGCAGCAGCACCGGCACGGAGGATCACCGGCAGCGCACCCGCTCCACCCTTTATATAAGATAAGATAAAGGGCGGCTGCGCAATTCCTAACCCCGTTAATTTTGAATAGCTGAATTAGAAATTAGGCGGCAACTTCTTGTACTTCACCGACAAGAGGCGCACATAGATACCACCACAAACGGAGGCGATATAATGCAGATCATCACGGCGGCAGTTATCAAGGGCGGCACGGGCAAGACCACAACGTGCGCAGCACTTGCACAGGCCGCAGCAAAGGCCGGTAAGAAAGTGCTTGCGATAGACCTTGACCCGCAAGCCAACCTATCCTTTGCATTGGGCGCAGACCAAAACGCACCCGGCAGCTACCAACTCTTGCACGATACCCCGGCGCAGGAACTCATGCAGCAGACCCCGCAGCGGATCACCGTCATTCCGGCAAGCCCCGACCTTGCAGCCGAGCGCAGCACCCCCGGCAGCGCAAAACGCTTGCAGAGGGCTTTGCAGCCCGTGCAGCAGGACTTTGACCTAATCGTAATAGACACCCCGCCCACGTTAGGAGAACTGCAATTCAACGCACTACAAGCCGCCACGGGGCTAATCATTCCTTTAGAGGCGGACACGTTTAGTCTGCAAGGGCTTTACCAAATCACCGACATAGCCGAGCGCATGACCCGCTCCAACCCCGGCTTGCGGATATTGGGCGTAGTGCTGACCCGGTACAACAGCCGCCCAAAGATCAACCGCTATCTGCGGGAGGCCATAGCCGAGCGGGGCGCAGAGATAGGCGCACCCACTATTGCAGTTATCCGGGCGGGGATCGCAGCGGCAGAGGCAGCGGCTATGCAGCAATCCTTATTCGACTATGCGCCGAGCAGCAACCCGGCGCAGGACTATGCGGCATTGTATCAGCGGATCATGGAGGACGGCAACGATGGGCTATAAATGCGCCATCACCGGCGAGTATTGCCACGTTCCCGGCGGCGGCTTTGAGTACGGCAGCGGCAACCTTTGCCCGATAGAACGGTACAAGGATAGCAGCAGATACTATGCGCCGGGGGAGAGTAAGACCGGCACGTTATACCGCATTGATTGGACTTGCCGCTATTACGGGCTTGCCCGTGCCGCCAAGCTGCAAGAGCATCAATTATTCATGGAGCAAGACAAAAGCTATATAGGGAGGGAATATTAAATCATGGCAGGAAAGAAACCCGACTTCACCGGCATCAACACCGGCAGAGCAATTCACGCTTTGGAAACCGCAACAGCCCGGAGCGGACAACAAGGCAAGGCCACCCCGCAAGAAGCAAAGGAACGTGCGTCAAAGCTGCGCACACAGGGGCGCAAGGGCTGCAAGGCAACCCGCATCAACATGGCGTTTACCCCGGAGAACCACGAGTATATCAAGGTAATGGCACGGCTAACCGGCAAGACCATGACCGAATACACCAACCTTTGCATTGAGCAGCACCGGCAGCAGCACCCGGAGTTATACGAACAGGCCAAGATCATTATAGCCGGGCTTGCACCGGCGGAGGACGAGAACCAATAAAGGAGAGGGCGCAGCATGAACGACACGCAGATCACCATGCCCGGCTTTGAACCACCCACGGAGCAAGAGCGGCTGCGGATAGAATGGGAACGCTTGCAGCGGATCATAGAGGCAGAGGCCGCAGCGGAGGAACGGAAAGACGCAGCCGACCACAAAGGCGCAGACCCCAAGCCGATATTAGCAGACTTCAATACCGCCATGCAGGAGATCATGCTAATGGCGGAGCGGGGCAGCAGACCGGCAGCAATCGCCATCGTAGCAGACGCAGCCCGGCGATATGCCTTGCGGCTTGAAGCTGCCACCGGCATAGAGGCTTTCTTTACGTTTGCCGAAATGCTGAAAGAGTTTGCGCAGCAGCTAAAGGCCGAGGACGCACAGGAAGTGCAAGACGATACACGCACCGTGCGCAGCGTGGTATTCACGCCGGACACCATCGACCCCGCAACCGGCGAACGCATACCGGGGCAGGAGTTTATCTTGCCGGACGAGATCGCAGCCTATAAGAAAGCAAGCCCCTTTGCGGCAGCAGAATGGGAGCGGACGCACCCGCAGCCGACACAGGCGGATATCATCAAGAGCAATATAGGCCGAGTATCTTTCCAACTGGACGCACTCAAAAGCCCGGAGGACGCATTAACCGGCTATGACAATATCCCGACCGGCTATTACAGACGGTACGCAGCAGCGCACTTTGCACGACTTGTGCAAGAAGTATCACGGCGCACCGGCGCAGACCCGCAGCAGATAGCCGATAAGGACAAGCGCACCCCGGAGCAGCAACGACTTTTGACGGAGGCCGCAGCACGGGAGCAGATCGCCAGGATGGAGGCTTTCTTGCATAGCAACTATATGCAAGCCGTGAACGCACTTGACCCGCTCAAAGGATCATTCCAAGAGGGCGAGGCCGCAGCAGAGGGCGCAGCGTTAGGCGTGAAAGAATACGCCGTGCTTTACTTCTTTGCAGCCCATGAGGATATCAAGGCCACAGCCCCCGCCGGGCTGACCCCGGAGCAGCTAACCGAACTGACCGGCATATACAACCGGCTTGACGCTTTCTTTGCCACGCAGCAGGAGGCCGGAACAGACCCCACGCCGGAAACCCTACACGCTTTCATAGAGCAGGAGAACCCCGACCCAAACGCCGCCGAGATCATCTTGCGCAATCTTCCCGAACTGCAAGGGCTGCGCCCCAAATCGCACACCATGCCGAACAGCAAACTAATGAACGCTTTGCAGACGGGCGATTTAATCAATACCGGCGATACGCAGCTAATCGTTATCCCGGAGGACAAGAAGCGGCGGCAGAAAGAGATCACCGCATACACGATGGTAAGCTATGACCCCGGAGAAACAAGCATCACCATAACCGAGGCCAACTTGACAGAGTATGAGCGGCAAGTATCTGACGCTGTTATATCCCTTTGGCTTGAGGCCGATAAAAGAAAGCTGCCGCCGGTATTCACGCCGGATATGATATTCCGCTCAATGCCGGGCGGCGGGGATAAGCCAAGCCCACAGCAAAAAGGCGCAATCACAAAAGCCATAGAGAAGTTTAGGCGGCTGCATATCACCCTTGACGCTACGGAGGAAATGCGCAAGCGGGGCTTGATAGGCGAACGTGCCACGTTCAAGATCGATAACTTTTATCTATCGGCCACCCACGCCGAATACAAAGTAAAGATGGGAGGGCAGACCGTCAACGCCTACAAGATCGACACCGAGCCGATCATGCTAACCTACTCCAAAATGACCAAGCAGCTTTTGACCGTACCGGCAAAGTATATCGCAATTGAAAAGGTAAAGGGCGGCAAGCCGAGCGGGGAGCTAATCGCCATGACCCCGACCCGGCAAGCCATGACGGGCTATATCATCCGGCGCATTAAGATCATGCAGCACGACATGGACAAAGCCAAAGACCGCAAGCGCAGCTATGATATCCGGCGCAGCCGTGACAAGGCATTGGAGGAAAAGCCCCTT
>Ga0326513_10003054_pt1 | contig 12225 bp, 16 predicted proteins | sample 2_2465_0518_D_FD_203654 | JGI IMG/M metagenome (GOLD analysis project Ga0326513, IMG submission 203654) | Bovine rumen microbial communities from UC Davis, California, United States - 2_2465_0518 | ecosystem: Host-associated > Mammals > Digestive system > Stomach > Rumen | place: USA... | reverse complement strand
ATTTCAACGAGAATTTTGAAATTCTGGACAATAGCACGGTCAATTTGACAGGAACGGAAGAGCCTACCGCAGACTTAGGCGGTGAAGGTTCGATGTATTTTCAAACTGAAACAGCCGGAGAGACCGTCAAAATCAAAAAGACCTATGTCAAGACTAACGGAACATGGGTTGAGCTGAAAATGGGCGGTTCTGGAGTTATTTCAAGCATTTTAACAACGAGCGTAACAGTTGAAAAGGAGGACTAAACATGATCACAAAAAATCTGAGAGCACTGCTTGGGGCATTTACCACTAATTCAAATTATTCAAAAGCAATAAAGCTTAAGAGTGAAGACGGAACGGTTTGCGTTGGTGGAGCATATCTTGGAGAAATAATAACCGTCGGTGCTGCTTTTATCGGAACAAATGTACGAGAAAGTTCGGGAGCAGGTTCAACTTACAGTTACTGTACTTTGAAGCTTGGAACCGGAACAGCAGAAGCCACAGTAAACGATTATTCTTTAGAAAGCGAAGATTCTGCACTAACCTATGTTTCCGGTTCTGCAAGTGGTAGTTATACGAACGACAAGCTCAGCATGGGTGGAAGTGTGAAAACAGTTGTTGCCACTTTTATCAACAACACAACTGAAGCAGTTACAATCACAGAAGTTGGGCTTTTTGTTAACTATGCAGTAAGTTATGACCTTGACGGAACAAACAGTACGAGACGGAATTTCTTGATGGCTCGTGAAGTAATTGACCCAGTAGAAATCGGTGTAGGCGAAACATATACGTTCACTTTCGTGATTCAGTAAAGGAGGGAGAAAATGAATTACGGTTTTAATGATGCAAAAGAAAAAATTGAAATGTTTAGCAAGACTGAGGCTTATAATGACATTATCACGTTAACAGACCCATATGGTCATGAATATGAAGTTTCTACAGGGCAAGTTGTACAGAATTTCTTTGGGAATAAATTAAGAATAGTTAACAACAAGATTGAATTGACAGCAGAAATGATGTCAGAAATAGGAGTTACAACTTTAGCAGTTGGACAATCCGTTATAATTGGCATTCCATGTAGTGAAACGATTGGAAGGGCTTTAAGTGGTTTTCCAAATGCCTATTTCCAAACGCTTTCACACATGGAAAGAAGCATTTCTGATGATGTAAATATCAGCTTAAAAGCGGAATTTGTAGCGTTAAACGGAACCACAGAAATTGATTATAGGATTCAGAATGATGGGCATCAAGATATAACATTTTCAAGTACGCCTATGACAATCGCAACAACTATTCTTTGTCAAAATGTTACAGGATGGTAAAAAAAGGAGCAAGTCATGACACGAGAGGAACAATTGAAAAAAATCGTTGGGGCTGAAAACCTTGATAAAGCGGAACAGTTGATTGAAGAGGTTGTTTTTATTGAAGAACAATTGCGAGAACTGAAAAAGCTTCCGTTTTTGAAGGTACACCCAAAGGACAAGACAAAGCAGAAGCCGACAGCGAGTGCAAGACTTTATAAAGAATTATTGCAGCAGTACAACAACTCTTTGAAATTGCTTTTCAGAATCACAGGAGAAACCGAAAGCGATGAAGAAAGCCCTTTAAGACGTTGGGTGAAGGAAAGAGGGAACAAGGATGCTGATTAAAAAGCGGACAATCTGGACTCCGGACAACTCTTTTTTGCTTGAATATAAAGGCAGAATTGATGCAGGTGAAATCTTAGTCGGAAATGAGCTTTACACAGAACTTGAAAACTTGGAAGAGGACTTGAAAGATGACGAGTATTTTTACAATGTAGAAAAGGCTCGGATTCGTATGGATTTCATGGAAAATTGTATCCGACTGACAAAAAGTCCTTATTATAACAAGCCTATGGTTTTGATGATTTGGCAGAAAGCATTTATCGAAGCTTTGTATTCGTTCAAAATGGCGAGGGATTGGGTGGAAAATGAAAAAGACATTGACCGCTTCAAACGTGCGTTGCTTCTCATAAGTCGGAAAAATTGTAAAAGTGAATTATGCTCTGCATTAGGAAATGCGGAATTTATAGCAGGAAATGAAGGCTCGGATATCGTCTGCAGCTCGAATGATGACGCTCAGGCGTCAATCGTTTATGATGCTATGGACACAATGAGACAGTTATATGATCCGGAGGACTTAGATACAAAACGAAATCAGCGTTTTATCCTGAACAAAATAACAAACACTAAGGTTTTCAAGTTGTCTGACAGAACAAGAAACAAAGAAGGACGAAACATTGACTGGGCAATCCTAGACGAAGCCCACGAAATGAAGGACAATGTCATTGCAAAGTCAATCGAGCAATCGCAGTCCTTGAAGGAAAATCCGAAATTCATTATAATCACGACAGAGGGGTTCGTGAATGATGGGTTTTTAGATGAGGAATTGAAAAAAGGACGTGCAATCATCAAAGGCGAGGATGATTCAATTTCAGCAAAAAGGTTTCTGCCTTGGTTCTATACACAAGACAGCGAGCAGGAAGTTTTTACAAATCCGAAAAGCTGGATTAAGAGCAATCCAACACTTGGAACCATAAAACGATATGATTATCTAGCCGAACAAGTCGACATAGCCAGAAGGTCAAAAGCGGATAGAATTTTCGTACTTTCAAAGGATTTTAATTTCAAGCAAAATTCAGTTGAAGCATGGCTGAATGTAGAAGATTACAGTTACGCTTGTAAGTTTAACGTTGAGGACTTACGAGGATGCAAATGTTTAGGACACGTTGACTTAGCGGAAACAACGGACTTATGTTGTGCCAAGGCTTTGATTGTCAAAGGCGATTCAAATGTCAAATATATTTTGACGCAATATTTTATCCCTGAATCAAAGCTTGATGAGGAATCAGACGACCACAATGCAGGAGCAAAGTATAAAGAATGGGCAGACAAAGGACTTATCACGATTTGCGAGGGTAACGACCTTGATTTGACAGTTGTTGCAGATTGGTTTTTTCACTTGCACACAGATTTTGGAATTGACCTGTACAAATGCGGATACGACCAAAGGTTCGCACGAGACTGGCTGAAGGGCATGGAAACGTATGGATGGACGAAGGAATTCGGAGACGTTGAAATGGTGCTGCAGAACGCCCAGACCTTAAACAATGCCTTAAGGCTTGTTGAAAGAGATTTAAAAGCAAGACTAATTTTTTACAATGAAAACGAAGTTGACAAGTGGTGCTTCAAAAATTCCTGCTTAAAAATCAACGACCAAAGACAAGCGTTGTGCGTCAAGACAAAAAATGAAAACAAGATTGATGGAACAGTGACGTTGATTTCATTGTATGAAATGTATAGGCGTTACAGGGCGGATTTGAAAAAATTAAATGGAGGTGCATAGAATGGAATGGCTCGACAAGCTTTTTAGAAAGCCACCAAAAAAGAAAAAAATGGCAATGAGCCTTGACGGATTTTTGCCGATTTACTCACAGTTTGGAACGAACGTGTATGCTTCAGATGTGGTTCAGCAGGCTTTAAAGTGTATCGTTGACGAGGTCAAAAAACTGAATCCGAAGCATATCAGGTACAACGGAAGTGATCCAATTCCGGTCAGAAATAGTACGGTTCAGGATGTTTTGAATGAGCCGAACGAACTCATGACGACAAGTGAATTTTTGGAAAAGATAACATGGCTTTTACTGCTGAATTATAACGTTTTTATTATTCCGACTTATGAAGTATGGACAGACCCAAAGACCGGAGCCGAGCGAAGATATTACAAGTCTTTAACACCGATAAAACCGACAGAGGTTGATTTTATCGAAGATGCCCTGGGAAGGCTTTTCGTGACGTTTCATTTTTTGAATGGCTACACCACAACGATTCCATACAGTGAGGTTATTCACATTAAGTACAATTATTCCGTCAATCAGTACATGGGAGGAAATGAGCAAGGAACTCCAGATCATAAAGGACTTTTGAAAACCCTTGAATTAAACGAGAATTTACTAAAGGGAATCGCCAAAGCCATGAACGCAAGTTATGCGGTCAACGGAGTTGTTAAGTATAATTCTGTTATGGATGACGGAAAAACAGAAAAGGCACTTGCAGAACTGGAACAAAAGTTGAACAACGACCAGAGCGGATTTTTACCGCTTGACATGAAGGCGGATTTCATACCTTTTAATCGTGTAACACAACTAGTCGACAAAGATACATTGGAATTTATTGATTCTAAGATTCTAAGGAATTTCGGTGTTCCTTTATGTATTCTAACAGGAGACTACACAAAAGAGCAGTACGAGGCATTCTATCAAAAAACCTTAGAGCCTTTAATTGTATCAATGTCACAGGCATTTTCCAAAAAGCTTTTTACAAGCAGGGAAAAGAGTTTCGGAAATTGCGTTGAATTATATCCAAAGCAACTCATATTCATGACAGTTTCGCAGACCATGGAAATGGTGAATATACTTGCACCGACTGGAGCCATGTACGAGAATGAAAAGCGTGTGGCTTTAGGACTTCCACCGCTTCCTGAACTGGAAGGAAAGCGTTTCATGTCATTGAACTGGATTTCGGCAGATGATGCGAGCAAGTATCAAGTAGGAAAAGAACAGGAAGAAACTGTTGTTGTAGATGAAGAAAAAGAAGAAATTTAGGAGGGAAAAGGAATGAAGAAGAAGGAATTCGAACAAAGAACTTACACGGTATCACTTGAAACAAGAGAAAGCGAAGATAAGGCAACAGGAACAATCACGGGAAGACCTGTTGTGTACAATTCAAGAACGACCATTTGTGGTTTTGATGAGGTTATTGTTTCAGGGGCTTTAAACAACACGGACCTAACAGACGTTAGATTCTGCTTAAATCACGACACTTCTTTCGTATATGCCAGAAGTAGACGGAACAATCCGAACTCAACCATGAGACTTTCGCCGGACATGGAAGGACTTGCAATCGAAGCAGATTTTGCTATTGAAGAGAGTGCAAGAGCAAAGGATTTATATACAGCCATCATGCGTAGAGACATTGATAAAATGTCATTTATGTTTACTGTAGAGGACGAGGAATGGGAAGGACTTGACACCGACCACCCTGTTCGATATATTAAAAGCATAGGAAAGATTGTCGAGGTGTCGGCGGTAACGTTTGCAGCCTACGACAGCACTTCTATTGATGCCCGTAGTCAGCAGGCATTGGAGAATGCCAAACTTGCGATGGAGAACGCAAGAGACAAGAGGGATAAAGCGGTGGAGACTGCATTGGAACTTGAAAAGGCAAAATTCAATTTTTTGTCAAACTTTTAAAATCTAAAGAAAGGAAAAAAGAAATGAAGAGAAAAGAGATTTTAGAAAAACGACTTGCAAGACTTAATTCAAAGAAAGAGTCGCTTGCACAGCGTTGCAAGGCATCTGAGGATGCGAACGAGGTAAGAAGTCTTACAGAGATTCTTGAAGATTTGAATGCAGAAATCGAAGAGGCAAGAGCGGAGCTTTCAGCAATCGAGGAAGAGAGAGCAGACGAGAATGTTTCACGTGAAACAAAAGTACCTGAGAACGCAGAGACAAGAGGTGCTGTCAACTTAGGCTCTTTCAAGATTGCAGAAACAAGAACAGAGAATCCACTCGAGAGCGTTGAGTATAGAAATGCTTTCATGAAGTATGTAACCGAAGGAACTGCCATTCCTGCAGAGGTTAGAGGCGACACCATTTCAACTACTGAAACAGGTGTAATGATTCCTTTAACCATCATGAACGAAGTTATCAATACTGTAAAGAAGCGTTATGGAAACCTTTATGCAAAGGTTCGCAAGGTATCTGTTAAGGGTGGCGTTGAATATCCTATCGGAGCATTAAAGGCTTCTTTCAAGTGGATTTCAGAGACCACCGTTTCACCACGTCAGAAGGTAGACAACCTTGGAAAAGTTTCTTTCGGCTATCATGTAGCAGAGATTAGAATTTCGCAGACATTCTTGAGCCAGTTACTCACGCTTTCGGCTTTTGAATCAACCATGACAGAGGTCATTGCAGTTGCTTATCTTGAAGCAATGGACTACGCTATCATGAACGGTTCGGGAGACGGACAGCCTTTAGGTGTATTAAATGACCCAAGAGTCACAAATACAATCACAATGACTGCTGCCGACATTTCAAACTGGACAAAGTGGCGTAAGAACTTCTTTGCAAAGCTTCCACTCGGCTATAGAGCAGGCGATTTCGTGTTCGCAAGTTCAACCGTTGACGCTTACCTTGAAACAATGCAGGATGCAAACGGAAATCCAATCTTCAGACAGGCAACAGGCCTTGAAGTGAACGATGGAGATGCAACCAATCCAAACGGAAGATTCTTTGGACGTGAGATTTCACTTGTTGAGCCTGACATCATTGCAGACTTTGATTCGGCAAACGCTGGAGACGTTATCGGCTTATTCTGGCAGCCTTTAGAGTATGCAATCAACGAGAATTTCGCATTTACCATGAGAAGATATTTTGATGATGAAACAAACGAGTGGGTTGACAAAGCACTTGTAGTAGTAGACGGAAAGGTTCTCAACCCTACAGGATTCTATAAGATTATCAAAGGCTAATAAGGAGGCGATTTTATGACAACAATCGAAGCTTTATTTGACCTATATGAAGCACTTGGAGGAGATGCAGACGAAATCTCAACACTTCAGACAATTCCTGAAGTGTTAGAAGAGATTTCAGAAATCGCAGGCTCAACAATCGAGCTTCCCGGAGTATCTGCAAGCGACAACGGTGATGTGTTAACCGTTGTTGATGGTAAGTGGGCAAAGGCAGAAGCGAGTGCACCTGCCTTAACAACTAAATCATTTACCAAAGCCGGACTTTCAGGAACTGTTAAAACTTATGGAAATGTATCGACAATAGAAATCTACACATACAGAGGAACAATCACAAGTGCGTCTGAATCGCTTGGTTTTAACGTTCCTAATAACTTAATGTACACCTCTGGAGGTAGTCCTCAGATTCCATTGTATCAGAAAGGAACGCAAGTCGGATATTTCATTTTGAAGCCTGGTGAAACAACAACTATTTCTGTCACTGTCAGCTCACCAGTATCGACAGACACAAGCCCAGTTTATGCTAATTTCACAACACTTTAAAAAGGAGGAACAATAAATGATCAACGAGGATAGAATCGTTTCAGTTACAAAAACTGATTTACTCAGTCTTTATGGTGTCATTTTAAAGGCTGCAAACGTTGATGTTGCTAAGTTAGACGCAACAGCAACCGGAACTTTTAAGATTTCATCAGCTTTAACAACTGACTATGTTTTAGCAGACGAGCCAGTTAAGAGCCTTGATATCGCAAGCACCGTAACAAGTGCTTCAATCTATTTTGTGCCAGCGTACGACTTTGAAGGATTCACAGTCGGAGGAGCAAGTGCAACCATTGCAAGTGCAAGTGTGGACGTTGATGCAGATGGAAACACTCTTTACTTGGCAGTTTTAGCAGATGGAGAAATCACCGTTTCAAAGGTTGGCTTATAGAAAGGAGGTTCGGCAATATGACAGATGAGGAGTTACTTGCGTCAGTGAAGTCCGCCCTTGGAATCCTTGGCGAATATCAAGATGAAACACTTTCGGTATATATTGCCGAAGTAAAATCTTTTCTACTTGGTGCAGGAATCGACAATTCAAAAATAACAGCCGGACTTGTTGCTCGTGGGGTTTCAGACTTGTGGAATTACGGAGCAGGAAATGGCAAATTAAGCGATTATTTCTTGCAAAGAGCAACTCAATTGAGTTACTTATAAAGGAGGGCGAACAATGGCAGATTTCAAGCCTTCCATTCCGTACACGGTGCCGGTCCTTTTGTTGATACCGACAAAAACGACATCTAAGGGAGTGACGAAAAAGGTATACAACGAAGAAGAAGGAGTTCGGATTTTTTGTTCGTGGAAAACATACGGAGGAACAGAGGTTACAAAAGACGGAGTGTATTCGGTTCTTGATACCGCAACAGTCGAGACGTGGTATCGCCCTGATCTGAAAGCGGATTGCAGAATTAAGGACCTAGAAACAGAAAGTCTGTATGAAATCATTGGAAAACCTGAGGACATCAATCGCAGGCACCAATTCTTGAAATTCAAAGTTCAAGCGGTCGAAGGAGGGGCATAAAATGGCAAGGAAAAAATTCGGGCTAGAATTTGCCGGTTTTAACGAGGTACTTGAAAGGTATAAAAAGTTAGGCGGAAATCTAAAGGGGATAACCGAAAAATGCCTTGAATTTATTCCAGCCGAAATAAACCCCAACTTACAAGCGGACATGGCAAGACATCACTCGAAACGAGTGGTGAAGTCAATCAGCACAGATAAAAAAGTCGAATGGGAAGGACTAAAGGCAGGCGTTAAGGTCGGATTTGAGATAAACAAAGGCGGTCTGCCTTCAATCTTTCTTATGTATGGTACCGCAAAGCACGTTCCAAAAAATCAATACGGAACACCGAAGAGAGCAGGAGCGAGGATGAATGGCGGTATCACTGCCGATAAAAAGCTTTATAACGATGTTTACGGACGTGCGATTCATAAAAAAATCGGAGAAAAGCAAGAAGCAATTCTAGCAAAGGAAATCAATAGATTGATGGGAGGTTGAGCAAATGGAAGATAATTTAATTGAATTATTGCAGACGTTCGGTTTTCCAGTAATCAGACAAGGAAGTTTAGCACCGGAAGAAGAATATCCAGATACCTTTTTTACATTTTGGTGCATTTCTGAAATCGAACAGACCGCCTATGACAACGGAACTTTTTCTGTTGTTTATGATTTTTATGTTAACGTTTACTCAACAAGTCCTGAGAACGTATACAACTATTTAAAACAGGCTAGAATTCTATTAAAAAACAACGGATGGACATGCATTGACCGAGGTCACGATATACAAAGTGACGTGATCACACACATTGGGCGAGGCATGGAAATGACCTTTTTAAACACCGAAGAAGAAATCTAAAAAAGGAGGAACAAAAGAAATGGCATTTACAAGCGAACAGGGTGTATTTGAATTCCGTGGTGTCGATAATCTTTATGTTGCAAGAGTAACTAAGGATGACAAAAACGGATATGAAACCGAAACACCTATTTATCTTTCGCCAGTTGCAGAGGTAGCAAAGGCAACCGAAAGTTCAAGCGAGGCACATTACTACGACAACAAAGCCATGATTGTAGTATCAAGCGAAAGTGCCGATACAATCACAATCACCATGGCACCACCTGTCCTTGATAAGTTAGCTCGAATCATTGGAAAATCATTTGATGAAACAACCGGAATGATGGTTGATTCTGAGCGTGTCAATGATTACTGGGCTTTAATGTATCGAACAAAGGGAACAGATGGCAAGTATCGTTATGTTTCTAGATTAAAGGGAACCTTCAACATTCCTGAGGACGATAATCAGACCGAGAACGATGGAACCGACACAACGAACACCGAAATCGAGTACACCGGAATTTATACCGAGTATGAATTTAACAAAGGAAAGTATGTAAACGGAGCGTGGGAGAAGGCATCAGCAAAGGGAATTGTCGTTGATACTCGTTACGCATTAGCAGATGTTTCAACATTCTTTAATTCAACCCAAACCCCTGATACAATTCAGGCAACAAGTACAACGGTGACCGGAATCGGTGTCGTACCTTCTTCAATCACTGTTGAGGTTGGAGCAGAAGCAACCGCATACGCAACACTTACTCCAGCCGGAGCAACAGGAACAATCACTTGGACTACAAGCGATGATACCGTTGCAACCGTTGGAAATGGAGTTATTGCAGGAATAGCAGTAGGAACTGCAACAATCACAGCAACTTGTGGAGATTATAGCGACACATGCACTGTGACCGTTGAGGCTCAGGGCTAAATTAAAAAATTGAACGGATAAACAAAAATTAGGTGGTGGCAGGACGTCACCACCGTTTTTTTTAAAAAAATAAAAATCGGAGGAAAAAACATGGCAACAATCAAGTTAAATATTTATAAGGCAGATAGCAAAAAGGAAATCGAAAAGACTTACATTGCAGAGGGTTACGACCTTATGCTTGGAACAATTGACGACATTCTGAGCGTGATTGACGTTGATAAGCTGAATGATCAGAAGGCGGTTGCGGTTATGGTTTTAAAATCATACGGACAAATCAAGCCTTTATTGATGGACGTATTTCCTGAGGTAACAAGTGAGGAATTAAACCGAACAAAGATTTCTGAACTTGTAACAGTCTTTATTCAGTTAGCAACAGCGACCGCAGAATTATTGACAAATTTACAAACAAAAAACTAGAAGCGGGCGTTATTATTGAAGATGATACGCCCGTTCCAGAGTTACTTTTCGAAATGGAGATGAATCTTTGCGAAAGGTTCACATCAATGACACCTTTGTCACTGAGGAAAGAAAAGGCGAGAGAGGTTTACGACCTAATTGTAAAATATAACCGATATAGCAAGAAAAACGAAAGCGGAAAGAAGAAAAGAAAAATAAAGAAGCCGGCAGGCGATGATTGGTTTTAGAAAGGAGGGCAAAAAATGGCAAACGATAATACAACAACCACGAAATTCAAAGTCGATATATCTGAGCTAAAAGCAGGAATCACCGAAGCGAATCGACAGATTAAATTGGCGAACGCACAATTCAAGGCTGCAAGTGCTGGAATGGACGATTGGAGCAAGTCGACAGATGGACTGCAAGCAAAAATCAAGCAGACGGACACCGTTTTGAATAGCCAAAAAGCAGTCTTGACCGCTTATGAAAAGCAACTTGATCTTATTGTTGCACAATATGGCGAAAATTCAGCAGAAGCCGACAATATGAGAATCAAGATTGCAAATCAGCAGGCAGCAGTCGCAAAGACGGAAAAGAGCCTAGGAGAGTACAAGACCGCACTTGTTAACTTGGAAACAGAGCAAAAAAAGTCCGCTGGGGCTTATGATACTCTAAAGGCGAAAATCAACGAGCAGGAGCAGGAGTTATCTTCTCTTAAAAATCAGTATAAAAATGTTGCTACGGAGCAGGGAACGACATCAGCAGAAGCACAGAAATTAGCAACAAAAATCAATAGCTTGTCGACTGAACTTGGCGAAAACAAGCAGAAATTAAGCGAAGCGGACAAGAGTGCCGAAAGCCTTGACAAATCATTTGAGGATACGGGAAAGAGTGCAGATGATGCCCAAAAGGGCGGTATTTCAGCGTTAAATGTTGCACTTGGAAATCTTGTTTCAACCGGAATCACTGCTGCCTTGAATGGCTTGAAAAATCTTGCACTTGAAGCTGGAAAAGCGTGGAGTGCTTTTGATGATGGAACCGACACGATTATTAAAGCGACAGGAGCAACCGGAGAAGAAGCAAACGGACTTATAAACAGCTACAAGAACGTTTCAAAAACAGTGGTTGCAGATTCGTCAGAAATCGGTTCGGCTATTGGTGAAGTAAACACTCGTTTTGGATTGACCGGAAAGGAATTAGAGAGTCTTTCAACGAAGTTTTTGAAGTATTCAAAGCTGAATAACACAGACGTAGCAACCTCAGTTGACAGCGTGCAGAAGGCGTTGACGGCTTTTGGCTTATCTGCAGGAGATGCAGGAGGGCTTCTTGATACCCTGAATGCAGTCGGTCAAAAGACAGGGGCAAACGTTGAAACCTTGGCGACTGGACTTGTTCAGAATGCGACAGCATTTCAGGAGTTGGGCTTAAATGCCAGTCAATCAGCCATGCTCATGGGGCAGATGGAGACAAGCGGAGTTGATGCAAGTGCGGTCATGGCTGGACTAAAAAAGGCACTGAAAGAAGCATCAAAGCAGGGCGTTCCGCTTGATGAAATGCTTTCAAGTCTGCAAACAGAAATTCAGGGGAATTCTGACGCAACACAAGGACTTCAAAAGTCCTATGAGGTTTTCGGACGTTCCGGTGACGTTATGTTTAAAGCCTTAAAAGATGGAGCGTTAGATTTTTCAAATTTAAGCAACGAGGTTTCTGATTTCGGTGGAAACGTGGAAACAACCTTTGCAAATACTCTTGACGCACCTGATGAATTTCAACTTGCTATTCAGAATCTAAAAACGGAGTTCGGAGAAGCGACAAACGAACTTATGCAAAAGTACGCCCCACAAATCAAGTCATTTTTGAATGATCTAACTGCTAAGGTTCTGCCAGCGGTTACAAAAGGAATCGGAAAAATCATTGATAATTTGCCAGAAATCGAAGCAGGGGTTGCAGGAATTGCGACTGCATTTGTGGCTTTTAAAGCGGTTTCAATTATAATGGGAA
>Ga0326513_10003053_pt1 | contig 12226 bp, 14 predicted proteins | sample 2_2465_0518_D_FD_203654 | JGI IMG/M metagenome (GOLD analysis project Ga0326513, IMG submission 203654) | Bovine rumen microbial communities from UC Davis, California, United States - 2_2465_0518 | ecosystem: Host-associated > Mammals > Digestive system > Stomach > Rumen | place: USA... | reverse complement strand
CTTGCTGAGAAGGATATGGTCAAGATCGTTGGCAGACTGTACGCAGCAATCGCTGTTGTTGGTCCTAAGATGTTCGCGGTAATCACGGGAACCGCGGGGGAATAGCCGGGGGAAGAAATAGTGTTGACTTGTCCTCAATGACAAAGAATCAGCTGCTTAACTACGCAGACGAGAATGGAATTGAGGGCGTTTCTTCTCGACAGAATAAGTCGACAATAATTAAAACCATCGAGGCAGCTCAGTAACGGGCTGCCTCAGTTTGTGAGGTAGTAGAAATGCTTGAACAGGTAAAGCTCGCACTGAGAATATCGACAACCGCATATGACACAGAGCTGACGTATCTGATCGAGGCAGCAAAGCTGGATCTCGGCATTGCCGGAGTGGTTCTGCCTGAAGAGCTGGACGCACTGGTTCAGAAAGCGATTATCACCTACTGCAAAATGTCGTTCGGGCTTCCTGAGGACTATGACAGACTCAAGAGATCCTATGACGAGCAGAAGGCACAGCTCTCCACGGCGACCGGATACACAGATTGGACGGTGAGCTGATATGTATGATGGAATCGCAATCCTAAAGGCATACGGCGAGCCTACATACGATGGATACGGTAACGAGTTTGTCCCGGAGATAGATACGACCGTATTCGTTCAGCCTCGTGGTGTTTACCAATCTGAATTCTATAACGCTGCCCGACTTGGTTTGAAACCGTCCATCACCCTGTACATGACCAACAGAGCGGATTATGACGGTCAGAAGGTCCTCGTTTATGAGGGCAAAGAGTACAGCGTGATCAGAGTGGACTGGAGTGCACAGCGTGACGGTATATCTCTTGTCTGTGAGGAGCGGATTAATGAGTAAGACTAACAGCGTTACGATACAGTGTCAGAAAGTTTTCGAGGAGTATACGAAGGAGGTCAAGCGGGCAGCCAATAACTCCGCCGACGTGGTGGCAAAGGAAGCCTGTCAGAAACTCAAGAATACTTCTCCCAGGAAGACCGGAGACTATGCGAAAGGGTGGAGAGTAAAGCGTGAACGTGGAACGGCAGGGATCAATACTGTCATCGTCCATAACGCTACTAACTACCAGCTGACGCATCTGCTCGAAAATGGTCACGTTATCGTCAACGCTAAAGGCACTTACGGACGCACCAACGGCATCAAACACATCGCTCCGGTCGAAGAGTGGGCGAGTGAAGAACTTCCGAGAGAGATCGAGAGGGAACTTCAATGACAATATTTCAGGTATTACAGAGCACCGGCCTTCCGTGTGCGTATAGTCATTTCAAGAAGGCTCAGAGTCCGCCGTATATTGTTTATATCGGCAACGGACAGGACGTCTTCGAGGCTGATAATACGCACTACTGGAAGCAGAACACCTATCAGGTGGAATACTACTTCACAACTAAAAACGAACAGAACGAGGCCAGTATAGAGAATGCACTTCTCGAAGCTGGCTATTTATATGACAAGAGCGAGGACGTCTACATCGAGGATGAGGGTGTTTTCGTGATTTATTACAACATTTAATGGAGGCTACAAATGGCAAACAAAGTTGAATTTGGTATCAGCCAGCTCCACGTCGGTACATACACAGTTGATGATCAGGGAGCCGTAACGCTTGGCACTCCGTATCATCAGCCAGGTGCTGTATCGTTCTCTCCTGAGGAGCAGAGCGAGAACAACACATTCTATGCTGACAATATTGCTTACTGGAGCGGATATTCCGGCGGAACATTCGAGGGAGACCTCGAGGTCGCAAAATTTAGCGATGAATTTAAGACACAGTTCCTCGGATACAGGGCTCTGACTAATGGCGGACTTGCAAATGTCAAGAACGCTACAAAGCCGAACGTATACATTGCGTTCCAGGTTGAAGGCGACGAAGAATCAAGAAGAGTTATCCTGTATAACTGCTCACTGGGCGTGATTGGCAGAGAGTTCGCTACCATCGAAGAGAGCAAGGAGCCAGCAACAGAGACTCTTGGCGTAACCTGCACAGGCGACAACGCTACTGGTGTAACTATGGCGTCATTCAAGCCAGCCGATCAGGGATACAGCACACTGTTCACAGCACCGACAGCTCCGGCTATTGCACCATAACAAAACGGGGCGGGGTATCTCGCCCCTTTATTTTCATATAGAGAGGTGACCTATGGAAAAAATAATTAAAATCGGAAATCAGGAAGCCAAGCTGAGTAACAATGTGGCTTGGCTGATGGAATATAAAGATCAATTCGGCAAGGATGCGACACAGGAGTTGATCCCGCTTGTTGCGACTATGGTCGAGACACTGGGATCGAGTCTGACGGCGTATCAGAATGGGAAGATTGATCTCGAGAGTCTGTCGGAATCCATCGAGGGCAAAGCGTTCGAGATGTTGCTCCCTCTGTATCAGGCGGAGCTGTCGACCACTCTGATCAATATCACATGGGCAATGGCAAAGGCAGCGGACGAGACTATCGACCCGCCAAAGAAGTGGGTGAAACAGTTCGATTCGTTTCCATTCGATATCGTGGCTCCTGAGGTGTGGGACCTTGCTGTGAAGGGCTTCGTAAGCTCAAAAAACTTGAAGAGGCTGAGGATCCTGATCGGAAACGCAAAGGAAGCAGTTCAGAATCTAAAGAAGGAGAATCAGCCATTACACTTGATGACATCACCCTCGCAGGACTCGAACGAGGATTGACGATGTCGGACATCCGCCGAATGCAGCTCGGGCAGGTCGTGGATTTCGTAATAAGTTACAACGAACGACAGAAGCGAGCTGAGAAACAGGCGAAGAAAGAAGAGAGACGAGGCCACCGACGCAAGGCCTCTCAGAATGACATAAATGCTTGGTTTGGATAGGAGAACCAAATGGCATCAGGCAAGGTAAAAGGCATCACCATCGAATTTGATGGAAATACAACTAAATTAGGCGAAGCGTTAAAGAAAGTTGACAAGAAGACGCGGGACCTTGACAAAGAACTGAAACAGGTCAACAACGCTCTGAAATTCAACCCTACCAATGTAGAGCTTTGGAGACAGAAACAGCAGCTTCTTAATGAGAAAGTGACAGAAACGAAGAAACGTCTGGACGCTCTTAAGCAGGCTCAGAAGGAAATGGAAGCGGGCGGTGTTGATAAGACATCTGCTGAGTACAGAGAACTTCAGAGGGAAATCATTACCACCGAATCGAAACTGAAAACCTTCAATGGTCAACTGGCAGAGGTGGGGAATGCAAATCTCAAGGCACTCAGCGAACAGTTCAGCGAAGTGGGTGGCAAACTCGAATCTGCTGGCAAAGCGATGCAGGGGCTGTCACTGGCTGCTGCAGGGGTGGTCGGATCGCTCGGAGCAGCTGCTTATAAGGCAGGAACAGCAGCGGACGATTTGAACACACTCTCAAAGGTCACTGGCATCGGCACAGACGAACTTCAGAAGTACAGCTATGCTGCTGACCTTGTGGATGTATCAGTCGAGACCATCGCGAAGTCAAACAAGAAACTTACCAAGAACGCATACTCCGCAGCTAATGGCTCTAAGTCACAGGCTGAGGCATTCGAAAAACTGGGTGTCGCCGTAACGGACTCGGACGGCAACCTCCGTGATTCAGAGGACATCTTTCAGGATGTTATCAGCGCACTCGGCACAATGAGCAACGAGACAGAGCGTGATGCACTGGCTCAGGAGCTGATGGGCAAGAGCGCAGCAGAACTAAATCCACTCATTGAGGACGGAGGCGAGACATACAAGAAGGTCGCCGAAACCCTCAAGAAGTACGATCTCGATTATGTCGATCAAAAGACGCTCGATGGTGCGAACGAGTTCAACGATGCCCTTGACACGATGAAACTTATCGGTTCAGTCGCATTGTCACAGGTCAGTTCACAGCTTGCATCGTATCTTGCTCCTGCGCTTGAGAAGGTAGTTGACTTGGTCGGTAAATTTGCGAATTGGCTTTCCGACTTGGATCCACGCGTCCTGACGATAATCGGCTCGATTGCTGGAGTGGTAGCGATTCTCGCGCCGTTGCTGATCGGAATCGGTAAAGTGGCGACTGGCATCAGCTCGATTATAAACCTTGTAAATCTGTTAGGCGGAGGTGTTGGACTTCTTTCATCAGGCGCATTGCTCCCAGTCATCGCTGTAATCGGCGCGGTCGTAGCTGCGGGCATTCTTCTTTATAAGAACTGGGACAAGATAAAGGCAGCAGCCAAGAAGCTCGGCGACAAGATTAAGAGCGTTTGGGACACGATAAAAAAGGCCACATCAGAAGCATGGAAAAAGGTAAAGGAAGCTATCACGAAGCCGTTCACGGATGCCTGGGACAAGGTCAAGAGCATCATTGACAAATTGAAGGATTTGTTCCCTATAGATATCGCGAACTTCTTCAGCGACATCAAACTTCCTCACTTCAGCTGGGACTGGATTGATCTCGGTGATTACATATCGATTCCGAGCATCAGCATTGATTGGTACAAGAAGGGTGGTATCTTCGACAGTCCGACCATCGCTGGTATCGGCGAAGCGGGTCCTGAGGCTGTAGTTCCGTTGGACAAGTTCTGGGATAAGCTGGACAACATGAGCACGGGCGAGATCACGATCAACGTCTATCCGAGTGCAGGTATGAACGAGACGGAGCTTGCTCGCAAGGTGGAACAGGCGCTCGCAAGGGCACAGAAACAGAGGAACATGGCTTATGGCAATATTTAAGGCATTAGAATTTGACGGAATGAACAGTCTCGACTATGGCATCTACATCACAGGCGAGGCTGTCTACAATGCTCCTGAGCGGGCTGTGGAAATGGTAAGTATCCCCGGCAAGAACGGGGCGCTTGCTCTTGATCAGGGGCGATTCGAAAACATCGAAGTGACATATCACGCTGGATGCTTTGCCGATACTCAGGAAGAATTTGCACGTAAAGTGATGGAATTCCGCAATGCGCTCGCATCAAGGTTCGTCTACAAACGGCTGACAGACGGATATCATACAGACGAGTACCGGATGGCGCTGTACAAGAGCGGACTTGAATTGAGTCCTGTTCGTTACAGCACCGCATCTGAATTCGGCATAACATTCGAGTGCAAGCCACAGCGTTTCCTGATTGATGGAGACGATCCTTACAGTTTCATAACATCGTGGGAGGGTCTCACAGATGAGAACAGCGTACAGCTTGCAGATGAGCAAAACAGAGACATTTATGGTGGTATCGAGTTCGGTAGCACCATCGCGAATCCGACTCAGTTCGAGTCGAAACCGCTTCTGAAGATTACAGGCTCGGGCAACGTTGGAATCGGGTCGCAGATCATATCGGTCATGGACATTAGCGACAGCACCACCGTGTACATCGACTGCGAGACGATGGAGATATACACGTTGTCAGGTGGCATCGCATCGGGTGCAAGTTCGCACGTATCATTCAACAGCAATGACTTCCCTGTGATTCCTGTCGGGGTTTCGGGAGTTACATACACAACACAAAACATCGAGATAATACCAAGATGGTGGAGGATTTAATATGAGTATAAAAGAATCGGCATTATCAACCATTGCGTCAATTTCAAACAGCGACTTTGTTAGAGCGGTTACATCGGCGGGAGCATCAAGAAGGATTACAGTTTCGAATCTTGCAAAGCAGATTATTGAGGGTTATGCGGGTTCAACTGTCGCAGGGTCTGCACAGTCAGTAAAGTCGGCACTTGATTCACTAAATAGCAATATCGGCGCGTGTAGTATCAAAAGGTTTCAAAATTCAAGTGCTAGCGGAACAGCAGAAGTTCCTCTTACTTCTACGGGGTTAATCTTCGTTTTAAGCGTCTATCGTTCGGCGACTACCGATGTTAGTCAAGAGGGCTATGGCTTGATAAAGTATTATAACAACGATGCTCACTTAACAAGAGTCGTTGGACTCTCGGGTTTTTCTGTTACGATGTCAAGTGGCAATGCCGTTATTACAATGGCTCCTTATACGAACGTAATGCTTATTTATTGTAGTTGATAGCGTAATGTAATTAGGAATTTAATGAACTAAAATAATTGAAGGAAGGAATTTCCAAATGATTCCTATACTATACGAAAAAACTGAAACTGCATTCACATCAAACGGACTCGGAAGGCTATCTGACTGTATACGTTGCATCGTCACAGAGGAACGCAACGGCATTTACGAGTGCGAATTTGACTGTCCTGTCACAGGAGCGATGTTCTCCGAGATACAGGAGGGTCGAATCATAGCCTGTACTCATGATGAGCAGGGTGATATTCAGCCGTTTGACATCTATGGCAGAACCGAGCCGATAAACGGAGTAGTCACGTTCTACGCACACCACATCAGCTACAGACTTAACGAGATAACCGTGAAACCGTTCACCGCAGGGTCGTGTGCCGAAGCACTTCTGAAGATAAAGACACAATCTGTGAATCCGAATCCTTTTACATTTCAGACGGATAAGAGCGTTACTGCAGACTATGTGTCTGATGTTCCGAAGAACGCAAAGGGTATGCTCGCTGGCGAACAGGGTTCGATCCTTGATGTGTTCGGCACTGGTGAGTATGAGTTTGACAAGTTCAACGTGATACTCCATCTGCATCGTGGACAGGATACAAACGTGTCTATTCGATACGGCAAGAATCTCATTGACTACACGAACAACTACGACACTTCAGAGTCTTACACGGCTGTAGTTCCGTATTGGCTCGGTAGCGTTTCCGATGAGAGTGGGGAGTCTGAGCAGACTCTTGTCATGCTCCCTGAGATATTCATCTTGTCAGGTCACAGCGTACCGTCAGGACGTGAGGTCGTAGTACCGATGGACTTGTCCGATGTGTACGAGGAGAAGCCGAGCGTTGAGGCTCTGAGAGCAAGTGCAACGAGCAGACTCAATCAATCGAATGCATGGCTGCCGAATCAGACCGTGACTGTTGACTTCGTTCAGCTTTGGCAGACGGACGAGTACAAGGATTATGCCGTACTGCAAAGGCTTAGGCTATGCGATACGTGCGGAGTCTTCGTTCCGATGTACGACACGGCTCTGAGGGCAAAGGTCATCAGAACCGAATACAACGTTCTGCTCGACAGGTATGACCGCATGGAACTTGGCGACAAGCCGACCACATACACAGCCGTGATGGAGCGGATGTACAACAGCAAGGTCGCAGGGGTCGTTGCAGGGCTTCAGTCTATAGCCGTAAGCGTGGACGCAGTAAGAGCGTACTCAGACGGTCAGCTGTCATCGGCTGTGCTTGCGATCAATTCGGACATCGAAAATCTGCAAGATCAGATTGACGGAAACATAACGACATGGTTCTTCGGTGTCGACCCGACAATGAGCAACCCGCCTGTCGCTTACGATCCTAATGTCGAAGGCAGCGGATGGGACACAACAGAGAAAAAGAACAACCATCTCGGAGACGTTTACTACAATACTGCAAACGGAACAGCGTGGCGATTCGTAAACGAGAATGGCACGTACTCTTGGATGCAGATCGCCGACTCGGACGTGTCAGAGGCATTACGTATTGCATCCGAGGCAAAGGACGTTGCTGATGCAAAGAGGAGAGTCTTCTACTCACAGCCAGTCCCACCATACGATGACGGAGACCTGTGGACTCAGGGAGCAGACGGTGATATTCTTCGCTGTGCTACTCCAAAGGCAGAGGGCGAATCGTTCTCACGGTCGGACTGGATTCTTGCAAGCAAGTATACCGATAACTCAGCACTGAATGCTTTTATCAGCGGAACATTTGCCGACACGGTAGGCGACATCGAAGGTCAGCTCGACCAAAAGGCTGAAACATGGTATCAGAGCACAGATCCATCACTGAACTGGGGAACGGCTCAGCTCAGGCAAGACCATAAAGGTGACCTGTGGTACTACACAGGAAACACCACATCGAACTTCAGCCATAACGCTACATACAGGTGGGACGGCTCATCATGGCAAGTTCAGACCATACCGTCATCCGTATTCGATATGATAGACGGCAAGTCGCAGATATTTGTCGGCACAAACACTCCGACAGGTGCTGAAAATGGCGACCTGTGGTTCAAGGGAACGGATCAACCGATACTGACCTATGTGAACGGAATGTGGATAGACTACAACTACTACATCGACTCTACCGTATCACAGGGGCAAGCTGACTCTGCGGAGCGCAATGCAAAGAACTACGCAGACAATGCTGTATCAGCTTTGCAGGGAGACCTTGAAGCGCAAATAGACGCAAAGATCGAGACATGGGCACAGACAGCCGACCCACAGACAGGATGGTCAGACAAGAGTACTCATGACGGTGACCTTTGGCTTTACACAGGACTTACGCCTACCACGATCAGCGGTACTGCGGTCAAACCGCAGGGTGTGTATCAGTACGATTTCACGGCTGGTGGGCTGATCTGCAACGAATCAAACGTAGACATCACCAATGAGAACGGCGTTGTACTCGAAGCGAATGACAGCGGTAACTGGACAGCATACGCATCGACATCAAAGAATCTGTTCGACCTTGCTGACGGAAAGAGCACGATCTATTACGGTTCTCCGACAGGGTCGTACAGTGGAGTCGACACAGGCGATTATCTTGTCGATTCTTCAACGGGTAACACGTATCGCTATCAGGGCGGAGCGTGGGTAAAGCAGACCGATTACAAGACATACACTACCAATGCCATTGCATCGGCAAAGACAACTATCAAAAACGAGTACGAGCAAGCCATTGATGACGCTACGGAGAAGATTCGAGGTGGTACTGGTGGTTATGTCGTTACAACGACCAACGCTAACGGACAGCCGATAGAGCTTCTGATCACCGACAATCTCAATCTGAACCAAGCCGTGAACGTATGGCGATGGAATCAGGGCGGTCTTGCTCACAGCTCGAACGGATACAACGGACCATTTTCTGACGTTGCAATCACAGCAGACGGCAAGATAAACGCATCGAGGATCCTGACGGGTGCGCTGACTGCGAACATTGTCAAGGCTGGAACGCTAACGGACGCAAGCAACAAGAATTCTTGGAATCTCGATACAGGTCTGCTGTCGATACTGAAAGGGTCGATTAATCTCGGCAATGGTAAATTCGTTGCGACTGATGCGGGCAAGGTCACAGTAAAGGGTGGTGGTCTGATTCAGGACGCAAGCGACAACAACAGCTGGAATCTTGACTCAGGAAGACTTGTGACAACTTCAGGGCAAATCGGACCATTTGCGCTGACTGATGACGGATTAACTTACGAAGATACATCAGGGAGTGTACGCAACTATACCTTAATTGATCCAACTGAAATCGTGTCTGCTCAAAGAACTCGTGTCAATGGTGTTTACGAAACCAAAGGAGTTGCGCTAACTGAGTCTGTAATCCAATTTCTCGGCAAAAAGAACTCGGCAAGTGCTAAGGATTACGAGAAGGTCGGTGAAATCTCAGTCAGAATATCATCTGGGACAGAAGAAAGATATATTCAGTATTTTAAATTAGAAAACAGGACTTATATGACATGGTGGGGTTATGACAGCTCGATACCAATTCAAATACAATTCACCACCAGCATAGAAAAAGACCTATTTGTAATTGGAACTATCCACAACAGTTCCGACCGCAGACTCAAAGACCACATCGAATATCTTGACAAAGACGCAGACGAGTTCGTCCGTGGTCTAAAGCCAGCGCATTACATCAAGGACGGAGAGCATCATACAGGCTTTTACGCTCAGGATGTCGAAGATATCGATAAATGGGGCGGAATGGTCGGCACTAAGGGAGAATACAAAACACTCGCATACAACGACATTATCGCTCCGCTTGTAGCATACTGTCAGCATCTCGAAAAACGTATTGAGGAACTTGAAAGGAAGAACAACAAATGAACAAGGGGACTATAATCAGAACGATCCTCGTGGTCGCTACGTGCTTTAACACAGCTCTCATGGCGACCGATGTGGCTCAGTTCCACAACGCAAAGCTCGATATGATCTATAAGATTCTGTCGGTCATAGCTAACTTTGTCATCGTGTTCTGTGCAACGTATTTCAATAACGACTACACAGAGGAAGCCTGTCAGGGAACCGGTCTGACAAGACATCTCAAGTATCTCGGGCAGGAAGATTACGTCGGTGAGGATTACACCGTGGTAGGTGAGGAGGTGGACGATGAATCTGAGGACCTTTAGACAGGCAGACTCCCGCTGGGGGCACCTCCCGTATCCAGGCGGATACTATCAGATGCATAACTGCGGGTGTGGCTGCTGCGCGGTAACGTTCCTTTGCATCCAGCAGGAAAAATATAAAAACTGGACACCAAAGAACACTCAGCCATACATGAAGCAGTATGCTGTAAAGGGCAAGGGCACTCTGTGGGCCGGCATTCCGATGTCATTGAGGCACTACGGATTTCTTGATGTTCAGGACCATGCACAGATGTCAGGTGCCTGGAAGTATCTCGAGTCAAAGCACCGCAATCGCAAGATGGGCGTGATCCTGTTCAGATCCGGATCGCGTGGCGGGGTAACATGGACCAGCGGAGGCCACTTCGTTGCATTCATTGACTACAAGGTGAAGAATGGGAAGCATTACTTCCTGATCAGAGACAGTGGCGCCCGTCAGCATAACGGCTGGTATTGTTACGAGACCACCATGCGCGGGCTGATCGTGAAGATCTACACTGCTGACATTGCAAAGTCCCACCATGAGCCGAGGACCTACGGAGGCAAGTTCCCGGTCGGTACTCTCGAAAAAGGGGCAAAGGGTGAGCAGGTCAAAAGGCTTCAGAAGTATCTCAACTGGTATTTCGGCAAAGACGTCCTGAACGGCAAAGGGCACTTCGGCAGCACTACAGAAAAATATGTCAAGAAGTTCCAGTCCGAGCAGCACCTTAAGCCGACAGGACGCTTCGGCAAGAAATCGCTCGAGAAGGCGAGGGGGGTGAAGAAATGACGGATACAGCAATAATGGCATTGCTCGGCTTTGCTGCAGCTCTCCTCGTGGTTCTGAAACCGATACTCAACCTGAACACCAGCATCACGGAGCTCAAGGCAAGCATCGACCAGTTCCGCGAGTCGGTCAATAAGCTCGACAGCCGAATCACTGAACATGGCAAGGAAATCGATAAGATCCGCGATCAGGTCGTTGATCACGAAGCCAGGATCAAGGCGCTCGAAAGGTAAGGCAGACAGAGACGGTCTGCAAGGATCACCTCTCCTATAGAATAAAGCAAACGAAGAAAACCCGGGGCACATCGCTCCGGGCTTTTTTCGTTACACCAATTTTCGATATTCATTGACCAGCTTGTCTACGAGTTTATTTATCCCTGCCGGTCCGGTTATTCTGACCTTGTCTCCGTCCGCTCCGATTCGTATCCACTTCACATCCTTCGTGTATCGAAGCTGATAGAGTAGGGCATCACCGACAAAGGCATTGAGTGGTCCTCCTGGCTCCCGTTCGTAGCTGATCAGGCGCGACTTGCAGCCTTCGTCTTCCAGCAGAGCACATATCTTCTCGACGGTCTTCATTTCATTAGTGGAACAATCGAGGTCTTCCAGCGTCTGAAAATCAGCATAGAACAATCCAATCCGTTCAGATTCTTCTCGAGCAGCTTCGGCTTTGCGCTTTGCCCAGCGTCTTCGATCGTACTCAGCCTTACCGTCCTTGATCTCGTTCCAGCTGTAAGTGTTCTTTGCGATGAGGACATCCGTTCCGCTTATGCTGCCATCAAATCCAAGTTCTTTGAAGCAAGGGGTGCAGATATCCGCGTCCTTCAATCTGATATGTCCGCGCATCAACGTGGACTTTCCGCATCTGATACATTTTGCCATTGTGATCACCTCCGAATTAATTATACATTGGAAGTTATGCACTTATTTGTTTTAATAATAATGCTTTCGAATTTTTCCGATTTAGGTTGATTCCACTCAGGTAGGGTGGTATATTAGATGCAGGTGATCAGTATTTTTCAGAAGAGTTGCAAATCAGCACGCTCTTCAAACCGTTGGAATTAGGGAACTCTTCAGATAACTATTCCTAAAATCATAAAATTAAGGATAGTTGGCCCATAATAGGGGATACCGAAATTTACAACAGAATATGAAAAAATAAGATCACCTTTGAATTCAAACAGGAGGTGATTTTTTTATGCGTTATGAGAGCTACCAGCAATTCGCCATCGTCGCAGCAGACTCGGCTCAGGACTTAACGGTTCAGCTCAATGAAAAGCTAAAGGAACTTAGCGCCAAGCATCCGACAGTAACGTTCG
>Ga0326513_10003051_pt1 | contig 12231 bp, 9 predicted proteins | sample 2_2465_0518_D_FD_203654 | JGI IMG/M metagenome (GOLD analysis project Ga0326513, IMG submission 203654) | Bovine rumen microbial communities from UC Davis, California, United States - 2_2465_0518 | ecosystem: Host-associated > Mammals > Digestive system > Stomach > Rumen | place: USA: California... | reverse complement strand
AGATCTTCGTCATAGATATCTATGTCCGCCAGTTCGAGCATAAAGTTCGATCTTTTCTCCATCTCATCATTGGTCTCCTCAAATCCGTATTTCTCCAGAAGGGTATCCTCTGAGGAATACAGGTTTGTTCCCAGTCCCAGCCTGTTTCCCTCGATGCTGCATCCGAGGGCTGCCAGCGTCGTGGGGAACTGGTCCAGCGTGGAATACTGCCTGATCCTGGAGGGGTCCTCCGGCTGCGCCGCGGAGTTGATAAAGGACGTGTAGACCTTTCTCTCATAGGATCCCGGCACATTGATACAGAAATCGCTGTCCATCGTGGTGTGGTCGCCGCACAGGACGATCGTGGTGTTCTCATAAAAATCCTGCTCTTTGACCCAGTTAACAAAATCCGCGACTTGTCTGCTCGAGCAGGCAATGGCGTTCGCGTAATTGTCTCCCGGATACTGTTCCTCGCAGAGGCTGCACATATAGCCGTCTTCAAAATGCGTGTCGACAGTAAGGAGCGTAAAGTTGAAAGGCTCCTCTCCCTTCGCGAGCTCGGTGATCCTGTCCTTCGCGGCCGCAAAGAGCTTGCAGTCCTCCATTCCCCAGAACACATAGTAATCGCTGGGGATGATCCCCTGTTCGACGGCCCATTTATAGTCGTCGATCTCGTAGTTTCCGTGCTGGCCAAAATAGAGCCGCCGGCCTCCGAATGTGGCATCCGAGCCGAGCATGAAAACATTTTTATAGCCCTCGCTCCCGAGGATATCTCCCAGAGTGGTCACTTTTTTGAAAAAGCTGTCCTGGGTGTTCATCTTGTTAAAAGACCCCCTCTGGTCAGTAAACTCCTCGCCGATGTCCACCTTGAGAGGAAGTCCCGCCGACTGCGCGAAGATCCCTCCCATGGTGAAGGTGGTACCGGGAAGGACCAGGCCTCCGTTAAGCATATCGGAATCCCCGCCGAAATCGTCCCCTTCCAATCCCAGCTGCGTCAGCTCCGGGATATTATTGTAAGAAAACGCGCCCCCTAAACCCGTATCCGAGTAAGTCACCTCCATGGATTCCAGATAGATATAGATCAGGTTTCTCTTCTCCTTGGGAAAACTGATCGTCACATCGTCGGGATCCACATAGTTGTCCTCGATAAAACGCGATTCATCCGCCTGATTGCGCATATACTCGCCCAGGTCCAGCTTCTCCCACGCGTATGACACCGATCCCGCGATCAGCGCGATCCCGAGTATACAGCCGCCCGGAAGCACAAACTTCTTTTTATTTCCGGCGAACCGGTAAAGGACAAAGAGCGGGATCGTCAGGACGACCGCGGGCAGCAGGCTGCTTATGACTCCTTTTCTGATAATGCCGTCCCCGGTTCCCTCCAGGGGGGCTCTGAGCTGAAAGATCAGCTCGTCCATGCGAAGACCCGGCCAGGTGGCAAATACCCACCGGGCCAGGAACACCAGGATCCATCCGGCAAGGAGCAGCACTCCTGTCAGGATGACCCATATCTTCCCCGGTCTCGATTTTGATCTGTTCGTATATTTCATATAAGCTCCGTAGTCAGTGTTTAATTAGACATTCCAAACCATTATAATCTTATATTGTCCAAAAATCCACACAGGATTGCCGTCTCTGTCCATGACCGGCACAGTCCCCTTATTTTTGGGCATAAAAAAGCTCATAAGCCGCGGAACTTATGATCCCCCCGATCCTATGAGCCTTCAGAGCAGGTAGCGGGAATCGAACCCGTCTCCCCAGCTTGGGAAGCTGGTATTCTACCGATGAACTATACCTGCGTATTAACGAATTATATTATAACAGAAAAAACGGGCTTTGCAAGTTAATTTGCAAAGCCCGTCTCCTGCGGCCGATGATCATCTGCCGGATTCTTTGATATAGGCCTCTACCTGATCCACAGTGGGCATCACGCAGAGAGCGCCCTTCTTGGTCGTGACGAGAGAAGCGGCTGCATTTGCGAATGTCAGCAGCTCATGGAGCTTCGCCTCGTCACTAAGGCCGTCAATACCGTACTTGAGGACATGAAGCAGTGCGCTCGCGCAGAATGTATCGCCCGCGCCGGTGGTCTCAATGGTGTTGGGATTGAGGAATCCCTTCTCGTAAGCCACCTTGCCGCCGCAGTAAGCCTTGGAGCCGTCGGGACCGTATGTAGCAAATACAAGCGGAATGTGATACTCGTCGATGATCTTCTCAATGCCCTTGTCAAGATCCTCTTCACCGGTCATGAAAGTGATCTCGTTGTCGGAGATCTTGAGGATATCGCACTGGGTAAAGCCGAAAGCGATCTTCTCCTTGGCCTTCTCCTCGCTGCTCCAGAGCGGAGGGCGGAGGTTGGGATCAAAGGAGATCAGGCAGCCTGCCGCTTTCGCGATCTCGAGGGCCTTCAGGGTAGCCTTCTCAACGGTGTCATGCGTCATGGAGAGTGTGCCCAGATGGAAGATCTTGGCGCTCTCGATCAGTCCACGGTGCTTCTCCACCTCGTCAGCCGTGAGCATGATATCCGCTCCGGGATTTCTGTAGAAGGAGAAGTCTCTGTCTCCGTTGGGGAGCTTCTCGACAAACGCGAGCGTCGTATGGACCTCCTCGTCCATTTCGAGACCTGTCATGTTGATGCCCTGCTCCTCTGTCTTGGCCTTGAGGAGCCTTCCGAACATGTCATTGCCCACCTTGCCGATGAAAGCAGTCTCTTTGCCGGCTTTGTTGAGCATTGCAAGGACGTTGCAGGGTGCTCCCCCGGGATTTGCCTCAAACAGATTGTTTCCCTGCTCGCTGATCCCGTTCTGTGTAAAGTCGATCAAAAGTTCTCCAAGCGCAGTTACATCAATTTTCTTTTCAATGCTCATTGTTCTATCACCTTTCTGATGCTCCGCCTCGCCGGATCCCCCTCCGGATCCCCGGCAGACACATAGTCTTTGTTGTGACTATTGTACAACAACAGGTTTATTTCGTCCACTTCCGCCTTGATCCTGCACAATTATAATCATATTTTTGTTCAAAATATCGCGGATCAGTTTTTAAAGCTGTGGACCGGCGCCGGGATCCTTCCCTTGCGGCTGATAAACTCTTCGCAGCTGAAGGGGTTGACCGGCATGATCGGCGCGTATCCGAGGAGGCCTCCGAATTCCACCTGTTCCCCGACGCCCTTTCCGATCACAGGGATCAGACGGACGGCTGTTGTCTTCTGGTTGATCATTCCGATGGCCATCTCGTCGGCGATGATGCCGGAGATCGTCGATGCCTTTGTATCTCCGGGGATCGCGATCATATCAAGGCCCACCGAGCACACGCACGTCATTGCCTCCAGCTTCTCAAGGGTTAGGCAGCCGGTGTTGACGGCATTTATCATTCCCTGGTCCTCGCTGACCGGGATGAAAGCGCCGCTCAGGCCGCCCACATAGGAGGACGCCATGACGCCGCCCTTTTTGACCTGGTCATTTAGCAGGGCGAGTGCCGCCGTCGTTCCCGGCGCGCCCGCATATTCCAGTCCCATCTCGCAAAGGATGTCCGCCACACTGTCTCCGACAGCCGGCGTGGGAGCCAGAGAGAGATCGATGATGCCGAAGGGAACGCCCAGACGTCTGGAAGCCTCCTTGGCCACCAGCTGACCGACTCTGGTCACTTTAAAGGCAGTCTTCTTGACAGTCTCGCAGAGCGTCTCGAAGTCCTTTCCATGCACTGACTCCAGCGCTTTTTTGACGACGCCGGGGCCGCTGACTCCGATATTGAGGATCCTGTCCGCCTCTGTGACGCCGTGGAAAGCACCCGCCATGAAGGGGTTGTCATCCGGCGCGTTACAGAATACGACGAGCTTCGCGCAGCCGATGGAGCCCCTGTCCGCCGTTTTCTCCGCCGTCTCCCTGATGATCCTTCCCATCATGCGGACCGCGTCCATATCGATGCCGGTCTTGGTGGATCCCACATTGATCGAGGAGCACACCAGCTCCGTCTCGGAGAGAGCCTGCGGGATGGATTCGATCAGGAGCTTGTCCGCCTTTGTCATCCCCTTGGAAACAAGCGCGCTGTATCCGCCCAGGAAGTTTACGCCCACATCATGGGCGGCTTTATCGAGGGTGACCGCGATCTGCGCAAAGTCCTCCGGGCTGTGGCAGGCGCTTCCGCCCACCAGCGCGACCGGTGTCACGGAGATCCTCTTGTTGACGATCGGAATACCGTAGTCCGTGGAGATCTCCTCTCCGACTTTCACCAGATTGGCGGCGCTTTTGTATATTTTGTCATAAATCTTCTGTCTGAGCACCTGCAGGTCAGAATCGATGCAGTCCATGAGACTGATCCCCATCGTGATGGTTCTGACGTCCAGATTCTCTTTCTCTATCATCGCATTGGTCTCGCTGACCTCGGAGATATTGATCATAAAGCCTCCTGTCATTATTCAGGACCCGCCTGTGGTCCCGGATCCGCTGTGCTGCCGTTTCTGCCCTGCGCGCAGGGCATTTCTCATCAGATCCTGTGCATCAGGTCAAAGATCTCTTCCTTCTGGCACTTGATCTGTACGCCGATCTTCTCCCGGCCAAGGACAGCCAGCTCGTCCGCCATCTGACCGAAGGGCTTCTCCAGCGTAGTCACATCGACCACCATCATCATGTTGAAATATCCCTGTACGATGGTCTGGGAGATATCCAGGATATTGATCCTGTTCTCCGCCAGGTATGTGCACACCCCGGCTATGATGCCGATCGTATCTTTGCCGACTACTGTAATGATCGCTCTCTGCATTGTTACCTCCATATAGAGCGCGCCGCGCCCGTTTCCTATTACTACAAGGCCCGCCCTGCAGGCCGCTGCCCTTCACCCCGGCTCATTGACGGATCAGAACTCGATCAGCGCCGACGGCCTTTTCCTGTCCGCCACGAAGATCGGAAGATCCTCCGGACTGTAATCCGCGTCAGAGCTCATGATCTCCACTCTCACTGTCTCAAAAGCGAGCTCGGGAAGATTATTCTCCTGACTCAGATGCCCCAGGAAGATCCCCTTCAAATGATCGTTGAGCACTCTGCTCAGGAGCTGTCCGCTGCTGACATTGGAGAGATGCCCTTTGTCTCCGAGGATCCTCCTCTTTAACATATAGGGATACCGCCCCACCTGCAGCATGTTCACGTCGTGGTTGGATTCAAGAAGAAGCACATCCGAGCCCTTGAGGCACTCCACCGTGTAGTCCGTATAACAGCCAAGATCCGTGCAGATGCACGCTTTTTTGCGGCCGTAGTATACGCGGTAGCCCAGCGGGTCGGCCGCGTCATGGGAGATCCTCATGGGATCGATCTGTATGTCCTTGACTGTGATCTTCTCATCGGGACGGATCGGGATAAAACGCTCCGGATCGATATCCCTGAACTTATCCATGCCTATGATGGCGTTTATGGTCCCCCTGGTCGCGTAGATCGGCATGTCCGATTTCTTCGCGATCATAGGAAGGCCGTTTATGTGGTCTGAATGTTCATGGGTGATAAATATGCCGTCTATATCCCGCAGCTCCAGATCAAGCTCCCTCAGCGCGTCCACTGTCCTCTTTCTGCTGATCCCCACATCCATAAGAAGATGCGTGGTATCCGAGCCCACGTAGATGCAGTTCCCGCTGCTGCCGCTTGCAATGCTTTCAAATCTCATAATTGTTGTTCATACCTGTTTCAGGGGGAGAACCCCCTTTCCCTATCTCTTTGAATATTTACTGCGCAGAAGGGATAAAGCCGCGTCCACCTGGGCCGCCGCGCCATTCTCTCCCTCAAAGTCGCCCGTATTGTCGATCACCACGTCGCAGTATTGCCTGAATACCCCGTCGGAGACCTGGCTCTTCATGATGGAGCGGATCTTCTCGTCAGAGTAGCCGCGGCTGGTCCGCAGTCTCTCGCTCCTCACGCTCTCCTCGCAGTAAATATACCACATGGAGTCAAGGATCTTGTCATATCCGTTCTCGATCAGGAGCGCCGACTCAAGGATAAAGAATTCCCGTTCCCCGGTTATTCTCTCTCTTTCGATCTCGTCCAGTATATAACGGTTCACCGCGGGATGCACGAGCTCATTGATCCTCCTCAGAAGATCCGGATCGCCGAAGATCCTGGCCGCCATCTCCTTCTTGTCGATCTCTCCGTCTGCCGTGAGCAGCTCTCCCTGCTGACCTCCGGACGCCTCTTTTTCGCGCAGAAGCTCAATAAGGGGCTCGTAGAGCGGTCCGCCGGGCTGCTCGAGCATCTTGGCGGCGTTATCCGACATGATGATCCTGCAGTTGCAGCTTTTATTAAGATATCTCAGGATCTCGCTCTTGCCGGCGCCGATCCCGCCTGTCACTCCGATCGTAATCATTATATTCCCTGTAATCTGTCCTGTATTGTCCTGCTGCCGGCGCTCCCGCGTCCGCAGCGCGCATCCGGTATTTACCGGTCACTTTGCCATATACCAGTCATCTCCGCTGTGGACATCTGTCTCCAGCGCCACATCGAGGGAAGCTGCGCCGGACATCTCCTTCACGAGGAGACCGATGACACGGTCTTTCTCCTCCGGTACGGCCTCGATCAGCAGCTCATCGTGGATCTGCAGGATCAGTCTCGAGCTGAGATCTTCCCTCTGCAGGGCCTCCCACACGCGGATCATCGCTATTTTGATAATATCTGCGGCAGTGCCCTGGATGGGCGAATTCATGGCCACTCTCTCGCCAAAAGAGCGCTGCATGAAGTTGCTGCTCTTAAGCTCGGGCACGGGCCTTCTGCGGCCGTACAGAGTCTGCGCGTATCCGTTCTCCTTCGCGTCCGCGACGAGCTTGTCCAGAAACGCCTTGATCCCCGGATAGGTCCTGAAATACGCCTCAATATACTCTGCGGCCTCTTTTCTGGATATGCTAAGGCCCTGGCTGAGCCCGAAGGAACTGATCCCGTAGACAATGCCGAAATTGACCGCCTTCGCGTTTCTTCTCTGCAGGGGCGTGACCTCCTCGAAGGGCGTATGGAAGACCTTGGAGGCAGTGATCCTGTGGATATCCTCGTTCTCCTTATAGGCCTCGATCAGCTCCTTGTCGCCGCTCATGTGCGCGAGGATCCTCAGCTCGATCTGGGAATAGTCCGCGTCCACAAACAGTTCCTCCTCTGCGGGGATAAAAGCCTTGCGGATCTTCTTGCCCATCTCGGTCTTCATGGGGATGTTCTGCAGGTTGGGATCTGTGGAACTGATCCTGCCCGTCGCAGTGATCGTCTGGTTAAAGCTTGTGTGGATCCTGCCGTCCTCCGCCACATAGGCTGTGAGCCCGTCCGCATAGGTGGATTTAAGCTTAGTGACCGCCCTGTACCGGAGAATGTCATTTACCACCGGATAATCCGGCGCCAGCTTCTCAAGGACGCCCGCGGCCGTGGAATAGCCGGTCTTGGTCTTCTTGCCGCCGGGCATGCCGAGCTTCTCAAACAGGATCACTCCCAGCTGCTTGGGAGAAGCGATGTTAAATTCCTCGCCGCAGGCCTCATAGATCCTGGCGGCCAGCTCATCCGCCTGTCTGCCAAGCTGAACGCTGTACTCCGACAGCGCTTCGGGCTTTATGCGGACGCCGATCCTCTCCATGTCGTACAGGATATAGCAGAGGGGTCTCTCGATCTCCCTGTAGAGCGCCGTCATGCCTTCCTTCTCCAGCCGCTCTTCCACCGGCTGCGCCGCCCTGCTGTAAACAGAGGCCATCCGGCAGGCATATTCGACGAGCTCCTTTTTCTTTTCCAGATAAGCCTTCCTCTTCGATCTTTTGTCAAAGACCTGTTTCCAGGTGGGATAGGACTCCTCGAGATACTCGGAGGCCGCCATTTCCGGCTGATAGTCGCTCTGCAGCGGATTGCACAGATAGCATCCGAGCAGAAGGTCACAGAATCCTTCCAGGCGGATCCCTTCCTTAAACTCCGCACCGGCGTCGATCCCCCAGACGGGAAACTGGTTCTTGAGGCCGAACACCGCAATACTCGCAGGCTCGGGCGCGGATGCGTCTCCCGCCGCCTTCCGGCACGCCTCAAGAGCGGAGATCCTGAGCTTATTCAGCATACCGGTCAGGTCCGCCTCTGTGAGGCCTTCCCCGCTGCCGTCGGAAGCAGCATCGAGAAATACTGCCTTTTTGCCGACACACAGCGCTGCGCCGCTAAGAAGCGCGCCGTCGTTCTCCTCTCCGTAGGCCACCTGGTCCATGACCGGAAATACGCCGATGCGAAGGGGTTTCGATGCCTCAGCCCCTTTTACCGCGTCGATGAGGGAATCCAGATATTCCTCTGCTTCTGCACGGGAGGAGATCTCCCTCCAGGTAAGCTCCTCCCGGCTGCCCTCCGCGGCCTTAACATCAAATCTGGGGAGCAGCGCCCTGAAATTAAGCTCCGTGAAGAGCTTAAAGGCCTCGGGCGTATAGAGGTTGCCGATGCGCGCCTCCTCCCAGTCTGTCTCGATATCACAGTCCGTCTTGATGGTGACAAGATAAAGGCTCATTCTCGCCTTATCCTCATTTTCCTCAAGGTTTCTGCGCAGGGCCGGCTTTTTGATCTCATCAAGGTGCCCGTATACGCCGTCTACGCTGCCGTATTCGACGATCAGCTGTGTTGCCGTTTTCTCACCCACCTTGGGCACTCCCGGCACATTGTCGGAGCTGTCCCCCATGAGGGCCTTCACATCGATAAAGGCCTCAGGGGTCACCTGATACTTTTCAAGGACATCCGCGGCGTAATAGTTCTCAATGACTGTCTGTCCCTGCCTGGTCTTGGGGATCCTGATGCAGGTGTGGTCCGTGGCGATCTGCAGAAGATCCCTGTCCCCCGACAGTAGCGTCACTTCCATGCCCTCGGCTTCGCCCCGCCTCGCGAGCGTGCCCAGGATATCATCGGCCTCAAGTCCCGCCTGCTCGCGGATCTGCACGCCCATGGCCTGCAGCACCTTCTTCATCAGCGGCACCTGTTCCCGGAGCTCCTCCGGCATGGGCTTGCGGGTACCCTTGTACTCCTTATAGGCCTCATGGCGGAAGGTGGGCGCATGCACGTCAAAGGCCACCGTCAGATAATCCGCCTTTTCTTCATCGAGGATCTTGAAGAGGATGTTCAGGAACCCGAAAACGGCTCCCGTATGCAGGCCGGCCGCATTTGTGAGGTCCGGCATTCCGTAAAATGCTCTGTTCAAAATACTGTGCCCGTCTACGAGCACAAGCTTTTTACTCTCCATCAGTCATTTCCTTTCGCTGCGCAGCGCTGCGTTTTATTAATAAAAAAGGACCAGAAACAGCACGATGACAAAAGCCGAGATCGTAATGATCTCCGAGGCGATCGCAGCCATCTTGATGCCCATTCTCTTGTCCAGCCTTTTCTTCTGAAGCTTCATGACATCCGCCAGATCCCTGTCCACGTCGAAGGTATCTCCCGCTTCAAGCCTCTCAAGGCCCTCATAGATCAGATACTGGATCCGCAGCTCATCCCTGCAATTGTCACAGCTCTCGATATGTGCCAGAAACTCCGAAAGCTCTGTTTCATTAAGCCTGTCATTCAAAAAATCGTGGATCAGGCCGTTAAATTCTTTACAATCCATATATCCTGCCTCATCTGAGGGCATCCGGTCCGAAAGACTCGGGAAGGAGCTCCTCAAGGGTAAAGATCTTGTAATCCTGTGTGCTTCTTGCAACTATGACCGCAAGATCATCGGGATCGCAGAACTCCCTCATAAACTGTCTGCAGGAGCCGCAGGGGTAACTGTATACGTCGGGCTCATCTTCCTTGCCGCCGGCGATCGCAATGGCCCTGAAGCCGCAGTCTCCCTCGCTGACAGCCTTTGCCATCACAGTCCTCTCCGCGCAGATCGTCACCGGATAGGCGGCGTTCTCGATATTGCATCCCCCGTAGATGTTACCTTTATCCGTAAGGAGCGCCGCGCCCACAGAAAACCTCGAATAGGGGCTGTAAGAGTGCTTTCTCATAAGCAGAGCTTTCTCAATGAGTTCTGCGATCACGTCGTCACTGATTGTGATACGATCAATTCCCATTTTGTACCATCCTTTACACAGCTGTTCCGTCTTTTTTGATCAAAACCCTCACTGCCTCGATCGCCGTCCTGATCGCGCAGTCCGTATCATGGACGATCGGATTGGGCAGTCCCATCTTCGCTCTGGTCTGGTTTGCCATGGCCAGAAGGACCGTTCCTGTCCTCACCTTGCGGTATCCGCCAACGATAAAGAGTGTCGCGGATTCCATCTCCGAGGCGAGGCATCCGAGCTTCATGTAAGCGTCCCACTTCTGCAGAAGCACCTGGCTCTGAGGGAGAAGCTCCGGATTGTGCTGTCCGTAGAAGGCGTCCTTGCAGTGGACAACGCCAATATGATGTCTCATGCCGAGGTTCTCAGACGCCTGCTCGAGAGCCCGCAGGACCTCGTAGTCGCTCACAGCCGGATACTCAAGGGGCGCGTACTCCCTGCTGGCGCCGTCCATGCGGATCGCGCCGGAGGCGATCACGAGATCGCCGCTGAGGACTTCCTCCTGCATGCCGCCGCAGGTCCCTACTCTGATAAAGGTGTCGGCGCCGCAGTTCACCAGTTCCTCCAGCGCAATGGCGGCGGAGGGCCCGCCGATACCTGTGGATGTGACGCTCACTTTGACGCCGTCCACAGTTCCTGTATACGTTACATACTCCCTGCTGTCAGCAACCAGTACGGGATCGTCAAAATATCGCGCGATCTTCGCGCATCTCTTGGGATCACCGGGCAAAAGGACATATCTTCCTACTTCACCCTCTGCCACCTGAATATGATACTGTCTGTCAGGATCGATCGAATAAGCTGGTATCATGACATTGCTCCTTTCTTATCTGAGCACTCTTCTCAGCACATATCTGAGAGTGAGCACATCCACCGGTTTCGTTATATAGGCATCCATACCGCTTCCGGCTGCCCGGCAGCGGTCTTCTTTAAAGGCATTGGCTGTCATCGCGATGATGGGGATCTGCGCCCTGCTCCTGTCGGGAAGGGCCCTGATCCTCTCTGTGGCCTCATAGCCGTCCATGACGGGCATCTGTATATCCATGAGCACTGCGGAATAATACCAGGGGTCTGAATTTACGATCATCTGGACCGCCTTCATGCCGTTCTCCGCGGTCTCCACCTTGAATCCGTCCTCGGCGAGCATGTCCTCAGCGATCTCCCTGTTGAGCGGGTTGTCTTCCACAAGGAGGAGTCTCCTCCCCTCGATCCAGCCGACATCCCCGGTCCTGCTTCTTTCGGATTCCTCGTTCTCCTGGAACACCGCCATGTCCTCGTCGCTTTCCGCCCAGAATTCGCTTCTCTCCGCCCTCGTCTCTGCTTCCTGTTGAGCCTCCGCGCAGCATCCGTTCACAGGCTTGAATTCAAGCTCCACGATAAACTGTGTGCCGACATTCTCCTCGCTCTCAACGCGGATATTGCCGCCCATCATATCGACGATCCCCTTGGCGATCGACATTCCGAGTCCGCTTCCGTAGGTATTGTTCTCGATCCTCCCGGTCTCTCTTTCAAAGGGCTCAAACACATGGCTGATGAATTCCCTGCCCATGCCGATCCCGGTATCGCTCACCTTGAAAACATAGCCGCAGTACCTGCGTCCGCTTACACAAGGCTTCTGCAGGATATCCAGTTCGATCTTTCCGCCGGGCTCGGTGTATTTGACGGCGTTGCTCAGAAGATTGAGCAGGATCTGTGTGACTCTGGTCTCGTCACAGTAGACCTCAGGATTTACGACAGTATCGAGATCGATCTCAAATTCAAGCTTCCCGCTTGTGATCTGAGGTATCATGATATTGCGGATCTTCTCCACGATCGCCCGCAGGTCACATACACTCTCGTTGATCGTGATCCTGCCGCTCTCGATCCTGCTCATGTCAAGCACATCGTTGATCAGGCTCAGGAGATGATTGCTTGATGTGCGGATCTTGTCGAGGGCATCCTTCACTCTCGCCTCGTCGCCGAGATGGGAGGAAGCGATGTTGGTAAATCCTATGATCGCATTCATAGGCGTCCTTATATCATGAGACATATTCGTAAGGAAAGTGCTCTTGGCGGAATCCGCGCTCCTGGCCCTGTCCAGCGCGCCCTCAAAGAGTCTCCTCTGCTGGATCTCCCTGCTCATCTCATCCTGGATGCAGGACACTCCCACAAAGGCCTTCGATCCCTCAGCCCGGATGATCCTCATGCGGAAATACTCCGGCCCCCGGCTGGTGATCGCGCGGAAAACGAAGCTGCAGAACTCCTCCGTTTCA
>Ga0326513_10003049_pt1 | contig 12234 bp, 29 predicted proteins | sample 2_2465_0518_D_FD_203654 | JGI IMG/M metagenome (GOLD analysis project Ga0326513, IMG submission 203654) | Bovine rumen microbial communities from UC Davis, California, United States - 2_2465_0518 | ecosystem: Host-associated > Mammals > Digestive system > Stomach > Rumen | place: USA... | reverse complement strand
CCTATTGATAATAGCAAAAACCGCCTATTTCTTAGGCGGTCGATGCTTAGTCAATTTGAAAGTGTAATTAGCATTTTCAAAAGTGAAGTGCAATTCGGTTTCAGTTTCAATCACAAGGTTTTTAGCTCCCATCTTTTCAATCAAAGCCTTAACTTCATTCAGCAACAAGCCTTTTGTTGCGTCTACCTTGCGGACTTTTTCAGTCGCCTTGCGGGGCTTGTCCGATTTTTCATAGTGACGCTTGCCGTCTTTTGCCTTGGATTCAAGGGCTTTGATTTCCGCCTTGGTTTCGGCGGATTCGTCAAGCTGTCCCTTTTCTTCGAGTATCAGTTCGCAAGCCTCGGCAATTGACATTCCGCACTTTTCCACGTATTCATCAATTAAATTGTCATCTACGGCGAACCCTTTGTAGGTCATTCAATCACCTCACTTTCTTTTTATAGGGAGTGCGTTTCCGCACTCCCTCACAAGGTCACGCTACCTTGTAGGACATGGGCGCCTTGCCCTTACCCTTTTCAGCAGTTACCTTACCAGCCTTTGCAAGCTGTCCAAGAAGGGCTACAACCTTACCCTTGACGATTCCAGTATCTTCGGCAACCTTTGCGGCAGTTACCGCACCCTCTACACCCTCAAGGTATCCGAGAATAGCCGCCTTGAACCCCTCGTTCTCAACCTGTGCCTTGGTGGGCTTTTCAGCACGCTTTGCAAGCGTTCCCGCCCATTCCTTAGCCTTAGTCTGCATTTCCTCGGTTACAGTTACACCAGTTACGATTGCGTTAAGAAGTTCCATCTTAGTCATAGTCAACACCTCTTTCTTTGATTTGATTTTCTTTGTTTTACAAGTTAATTATAACACATTTTTTTTGCCGTGTCAAGCGTTTTTTTATGAAATTTTAGATTTTTTAGAAAGTAGATTTTTCGCCAGTGTGGGGAAGTCTGTACCTCAAGTCGCGCGCCTTGCGATAACCGCTCCGATTTGTTCTTCTCTTACTTTCTAAATAAATTATAGCAAAAATTTTTCTGTTTTTCAAGTGCAAAATTTGCACGATAAATAAAAAGATGCACAAAAAAGATTTATTTTTTTGTTACATTTGTCTATTGACATAAAAAGTCAATAGTAATAATGACGAAATTGAGATAAGATTTTTGTGCAATTTGACTATTGACTCTTGTTGTCAATAGGTAATAGTAACAAATTTGGGAGAATAATTTTGTTACTTTTGACGAAAAATTCTACTTGACAAATCTGCAATGGGTATGGTATAATAGTTCGGCGGCGAACGAAGTGAAACGTGCGTTCGCCGCCCGACAAAAAAAAATAAGGGGGATTTCACCCCTTAGCCATGTAAATTATAATAAGTCCAGCGGTTATTGCTGTAAAGCATACGTTCTTTACCTTGTCGGATGCGGGACGTTCGAGTTTAAAATCACGGACTACATTCAAAACATTACCCACAAGGTAAGCTCCTTGCCCCAGCATGAACAGCCATCCTACGGTAATCTGTCCGATAAGAAGAAGTCCCATTACAAGATACCCCATGTTTACCCATCGCTTATTATTCATATTTACCACCTCTTCCTTTATTCTTTTATTATACTATTTTGTTTCTCTCAACCATTTTCCAAGTCGCTTATAAGCACGGACTCTATAAGTTTTATTTCTGATAGTATCAATATGTCTGTGTGCCTGTTCTATTGTGTATTCTTTTCCATCTATGACCGAATACTGTGTGGAAAGTTTAATCATTGCCCTTATAAGGGGTTGCCATTTTATTTCTCCATAAGTAAAAACCGCTAAAGTTGCAACACCTTTCATGTAGTTATGAACCATTCTTTTTACCTCTCTTTCTTTATCTTATGTACTTATTATATCATAAGGGGTTGAGTTTGTCAACCCCTATTTTTAATTTTTTGTATTAACTCTCAACAACACCAGAGTGTAACAGATACAAGACCATGCGTAGTCGCCCATCTTTTCGGGGATTGCATCCCAAACTGCGGGATAAAGTTTCTTGATTCCTGACAAAAGCATTGCCCCCCAATCACCGCCATAAGCCGTGCAATTATCAAGAAAACATTCCATGGTCATGTGATTAGTATAGGTGTTAAAAATGGCTTCGATTACTCGCTTTCCATCTTCACCCCACCATCTTACAAGATTGTCCTGTGCTTCTTTGATTTCATCATAAGTAAATCTCATGTTTGTTTACCTCTCTTTCCTTTACTGTAATTAAAGTATATCATACTTTCTTTTGTTTGTCAAGCATTTTTTTCAAACTTTGTTTCTTTCCAACTTTCATACATCACAACAACTTCTTCTTTATAGTATCTATTACAAGCAGTATAGAAAACACTTGCCCAACAGTGGCAATGATTCATTAACCATACAATCAGATGATTGAAAACTACTTCTTTTACTTCATAGAACATTTCTTTTTACCTCTCTTTCTCTTACTGTAATCATTATACTACATGACCATGCGGGAGTCAAGTAAAAATGCGGAAAATGTTGCACAAAAATGGTGTTACAGTTTTGTGCAAAATGACTAACCGCCCGGGCAAGAGTTAGCTTTCGCTAACCCTCCATTTCGTCCCATTCAAAAATGGTATCCACGTTGTCTTTACCCTCTTCCGCTTTTACATAAGCGTCAGCGAACTTAGCTATATCGACATAGGCAGCGTCCCATTCAAAAAGACTACCAGAATTTTCTGCCGCTTTATAAGCCTCACTAAGTGCTTTCGGAATTTCAACTTCCATAGTCTTGTGAAGAGTGTATTCTACTTTTACTCTCATGTTTGTTTACCTCTCTTTCCTTTTGTTGAGTTAATTATATCATGTTTTGCGGAAGTTGTCAAGTGTTTTTTATATATTTCCAACAAAGAAAACACATAAATCAGACGCTTCAATTTTAAAATCTACTCCATTCTCTTCGCCAAAAGCAACAGCGACATCCAAATCTTCATCATAATTTTTTAAAACTTCAATCAATTCTTTTACTGTCATCATGTTCTCTACCTCACTTTCTGAATCTATTGTATCACATAGGCGAGAAGAAGTCAAGCGGGAATGTTGCACAAAATTACTTGCAAAGTTTTGTGCAAAATGACGGGGCGCCCGGGCGAAAAGCCAGCTCTCGCTAGCTATTCGTAATCATCTGTGCCCTCAATCACAATATCGCGACCTTCCATGGCAAGAAGTCTATCAAATGCTTCTTCCCTTGCGTCATCATGATCTTTTGCTTCAATCAAAAAACTGCAAGATACATCTACCCAAATCTTCATGTTTGTTTACCTCTCTTTCTTTTTCATCAGGTATTTATATACTCTCTTACAATCCTCATAGGACACCCCACGATTAAGGATATATCCCCGCACCATCAACCGCATATATACCGCCTCGTTTGAAGAGACCCCATATTTTTCAGCTACATAAGTTATCATAGCATTTGTAGATTTATACTTCATATGCGAACCCCCTTTCTTAGGGAGGGCGGGAACCCGCCCTCTCGCTACTCGTCATCATCTGCTTTCTCGATACCGTCAAGAGTAATCTTAAGGTTATACGGAACGTTCTCGAAAGCCTTGTCTACCGCCTCATCAGCGTCCTCTGCCTCAACCTCTGCCCAACCAAAGAAATCTACATACCAACGTGCCATTTTTGTTTTCTCCTTTCTTCTTTTGTACCTTTATTATATCACGATATTTGCAAGTTGTCAATACCTTTTTTTAATTTTTTTTGGAAAAGGCTATTTATTAGCCTTTTCCATAAGGGAGTTAAAATGGGCTTCGCAATCCTCATAAGTGCGTCCCAGTCCCTTTTCATAACGAACCGCAATAAACCGCATGAGAACCAGCTGGCAAGAGTCTGCCCCATACACTTCAGCAACCTTTTCAACCATTTCCTGTACTGTCATAACTTTGTCCTCCTTTTTCTTTTGTACCTTTATTCTATCACACTTTGCCCCTCTTGTCAAGGGGTAAAGTTATTTTTTTCACAAAAATTCTGTATCGCTTTATTCATTTTTTCACAAAACTTTCGCATTTTTTTAGGGTGCGTCCACATGAAATCCGCCGCCCATCGTGTCGCAAAGTATTCATCAGGAAGAACATGATACCATGTGTTGATTTCTTCGGCGGTTTCAAAGTTATCAAGTTTCTTTTTCATCTGTTCAAAGAACTTTTCATCTTCAAAGTCCCATATATCCGTCATACAATGACCGATTTCGTGCATAATGCCCCAAAGAAACGGGTTCGCGTTAATACCTTCGTAGCGAGTGTTTGCTTCATTTGCAAAGCAATCCAACCATTCCTCGTCAACAAAGAGTGTATAAGACACTTTCATTTCAGTCGTATATGCCTGAAATCCATTGATAGGGTCAATAAAGGCAGTGATACCAAACTGTTTAGTAAAGTCATTGATTACCTTGTCGATTCGTTTCAATCCTTTAATTTCCATGTCCTTTTCCTCTCTTTCTGTAATTATTATAGCAAAAATTCTTAGATTTGTCAATCATGCAAATTGCACAAAATTTAGGAAAATTATTTGTGCATTTTTTATTCAAAAATTGCTTGACAAAATGTTTGGAGCATGGTATAATGGAATTTTGGGCGGTTTGCGTAAGGAACGCGCGCAAACCGCCCAACAAAAAAGGCGCAAGTTGTTAGCTTGCGCCCTAAAGGAAAGGAGGATTCAGATTTTTGCTGTTTGAGTGGAGCGAGGGGGATTTGAACCCCAATCGGAGCTTTTTGCATTCTCCTTACGAGATGACTTGCGTTTACCTCGGTCACTTCCCCGACGTGACATCTCGCCCCATATTACTCCCTACGGGACTTGAACCCGTAACCTTTAGATTAAGAGTCTATTGCTCCACCATTGAGCTAAGGGAGTTTATTTCCTAACCCCCTATTAAGGGGGTTAGGGTGGGTTTGCGCTACTCTGCGTATGCGTAGGTTGCAGGCTTCTTGCCCTTGCCCTCAACCTTTACAACGCCCTCAATCTGCTTCAGGAGGGCGGCTACCTTGTTGGTAGACTCACCGACCGCCTCGGCGATTTCCTTTGCGGTCTTAGGCTCTGCCGTCAGAACCTTGGCAATCTCTGCCTTTACTGCCTCGTTAGCAATCTGCGCCTTGGTAGGCTTTGCCGACCGCTTCTCCAGTCCAGTAATCATTCCCTTGATAACCTCGATTTCCTCTGCCGTGAAATCCATCTCAAGTGCCTTTACAAGTACATCCTTCTTCGTTACCTTTGCCATAATCAACACCTCTTTCTTTCTTTGATTTTTTGTTTTTCTTTACCTTTTGTACCTTTATTATATCAGATTTTTTTGAGTTTGTCAAGAGTTTTTTTTTATTTTTTTTGGAGTTTTTGGCGGTCAGCGCTAACCGCCAATGGCATCCCCGATAGAATTTATGTTAGCGCCTTGCATCCACCTAACATGGCGCTTACTTCCTAAATCGCATCATGTTCTCAACCCCTTTCTCATTTTCTATATTTATTATATCATAACTTTTTTAGTTTGTCAAGCACTTTTTTTATTTTTTTATTTTCCTTTCTTGTGCTTTCCTTACTTTCTGAATTTATTATATCAAAAATTTTTACATTTTGCAATATGTAATAATACACAAAAATAAAGGGGTATATTCAGTACATTTTACTATTGACACGACTTGTCAAGGGGTAATTTAAACAAAAATAGGTGGGTTAATTTGGTGATATTTACTATTGACATTTTTTGTCAATAGACAATAGTAACAAAATTAGGAAAAAGTAAGGGGTAACTTTTTGTTCAAATTGCCTATTGACAAAACCACATCGAGTGTGGTATAATTTTGCGGGCGCGCGTCGGTCGTGTCGGCCGCGCGCCCGCCAGCGCAAACTAAAATAAAAAAGGGGCTATGCCCCCTTTTAACCCTTGATAGGTACGAGATGAATTTTTACCACCTCATTCCCCTCGGAGTGTGCCTCTCTATAGCTCCGAGTGAAGAAAACCGAACCATCTTCCCGCCTAACTTCATATTCTACAGCTTTCATTTTTTTTTATCCCTCTCTTTCTTCTTTTGTAATCTTATTATATCATGCGGGGGTTGTTTTGTCAACCCCCTATTTTCAGTTTTTTAATAAGTATCAAGCCCCAAACATTCGGCTTCATATGCGGAAATCTCATCAGGGTTCCCGCAAGGGTCGGCGAAGTATTCCTTAGCAACCTCTACCGCCTTGGCTTTGGAAGAGGCTTCCACGATGAAATCCTCTCCCGTTGCGTAGTCACAGAAAAGCCAGTTCTTCATGTCTTACACCCCCTCTCCAAAAATCTTGTCCTGACATTCGGGACACATCCCGCTAATCAACCATTCTCTTGAAGTGGCGGGAACAGTGGGCATAGCCCGCTGGATAAGTTCCCCGCCCATCCACTTTTCATAACCATCAGTGGGGAAAGTACACCGACACAGTTCGCCACAGAAGGGGCAAGCCTTTTCAATCAGTACCATATCCTTGTTTGCTTCAATCATCATGTTTTTGTCCTCCTTCTTTATCTTTCTGAATATATTATAGCAAAGTTTTTTGATTTTGTCAATTATGCAATTTATACAAAATTGATGAAATGTTTTTGTGCAACTTTTTTGCGCCCGGGCGACTTAGGCGGTCACCCCGCCTAAGACTTCAATTTGATTGTATTTATATCCCAGTCAACCGCATAAGTATCACATTCCGCATAGGCGTTATAAATATCAATAGTAATAACGCAAGTAGGTTTATCATCATGAGAATTCTGAATTTCAGTTATCATATTATTCCCCCCCTTTTTTTCTATTGTATCATATAGGGGCTGTTTTGTCAACCCCTATATTTGATTATCTACCACTCTTCGCCGTATACTACGTCCTGACACTCCTTGCAGAGTCCGTTACGCATCCACTCCTTAAGATACCCAGCACAGCAAGTCATATCGCCGTTAGCGGGAACCATTTCCTTCTTTACCGAGCCACAGTAGGGACACTCTTTAGCAATCATCTTATATCCTTCCATAATTTTGTCCTCCTCTTCTTTTTTCTTTATTATATCATAGGGGTTGAAACTTGTCAACCCCTATTTTCCATTTTCATAAGGGATTTTTCGTTGGTGAAAGTTGCCTTTTCATACTTCAACTGGTAGGCAATTCCATGTACGGTGAGGTCTCCGTCCTCGGTAAAGGGCACGTTATCCTTTTTCCACTCCTGCCCATATGCTTCAGTGACGAGCTTCTCGAAGATTTCCCCCTTGTTATACTTGGACTCGGAAACCATATCGTTAAACAGGGCGGTGGAGCACAAAGGTTCGGCATACTGGAGCATATAGACCTTTACATCGTTGGTAGGACAGAACCGAAGCGCCATTCCCGCTCCACGGGAAGCCTTGTCGAGCTTGAGGAGCTGGGGGAGCAAACAATTATCTACGTGTGCCATGTAGACTACCCCTTTATAGGCGAACCCGAAAATATACTCGTGGGTATAGGCGAGTGCATTGTAGCGGTCAATCATGTCATTGAGAAGGGTCATATTCTTCATGGGGTGTACCTCCTTTTCCTTAACTCTGTATACAGTATAGCACACCCTACCCCGGATTGCAATAGGCAAAATGCACAAAATTATGGGAATTTTTTTGTGCATTTTGCCGGCTAAAAAGTGCTTGACAAAAATTGCGCCGTGTGGTATAATGGAAAAACAGCGCGTTTGCCAGAGAAGCGCCAGCAAACGCGCCGCCAAATAAAAAAACACCCTTTAAGGGTGTTTATGCGACCGTCCTGCCGTCCTCGGAGCATTTCCTCTCAGTCGCCCTCCGATGCTGGTTCACATTTATATACCGCACAACAGGACTCCGTGCGGTGGTGGGACTTTATCGTGGAGACTTACTGCGGCAACTTGCGCCTTGGGTTCCTCGCCCTTGCTCCCTTCCCTCACCTTCTATAATTATTATACATCCATTCTTCTTAAAAGTCAAGCATTTTTTGAAAAATTTTTTTTATTTTTTTTCGTAAATTTCGCTTGACAAATGTCTGAGCCGTGTGTTATAATTGTTTGGCGGCGAAGCGGAGCCTTTCGGCTCCACCGCTCTAGATGTCAGAAGAATCATAGCGAACTGATACATCAAATCCTTCAAAGTGATAATAGATTACATAATCGCCTTCACGAGAAACACATTCCTGTTCAAGCATTTCTTCGAAGCGGGCAACAGCCTCTGCGTCGTCAAAGTCACGCATAACTTCGCCCCAGTCCTCATCAAATCCGTCAAAGTCGCATATTCCAACGGATACTTCAACACCATCTTCATCATCATATACATCATAATATGCGTCACGCCCAAGTGCTTCAACCATTGCTACTACCTTTTCTACAGACATCATAGCCTTGTCCTCCTTTTCTCTTTTGTTGTACTTATTATATCATGTTCCCGGTACTTTGTCAAGCCCTTTTTTGATTTTTTTGGGAAGGTAGGGGAGTTTTCTACTGTAGGCAACCGACCTTAGGTAGTCACCCGAGTTACTCACTCCTCAGAGCTTCCCGCCTTGTGATTATAATATACCATACCCTTAGAGAAATTGCAATAGGCAAAATGTATAAAAATTAAAAAGTTTTTTGTATATTTTGTATGTCCCATAAATTAGACACCTCTGTTATGTTACTGTCCGATTTATGGGACAGCTCCCTTATTCAGGTGTCCCATAAATCAGACAGCAAAAAATCACATCACGTATTGACAAATAAATGGCGGCGCGCTGAGGAGCAACGTGAACGTAAGCGCGCCGCCGCCCGCATAAAAAAAAGAACCCTTTAAAAGGGTTCCAGTTCTGCGGAGGGCTCCTCGTAGCCATGATACCCGCCCTCGTCATAAACTTCTTCGCAACCTACCATCATATCGAAATCATCAAACATCATAGCCTTGTCCTCCTTTTCCTCTTGTTCTGTATTTATTGTACCATGTTTCCGGTTGTTCGTCAAGCCCTTTTTTATCTATCGCCGCCTAATTAGCGGCGATAGCTCTTTTTACCTGACAGAGGACTTTCCAGTATTTCATTCTTTCGTTAAAGTCCTTTGCGTTGTCAACCTTTTTCTGAAGCTCCTCGGCGTATTTCTTAAGTTCTTCTTTCGTCATAATTTTGTCCTCCCTTTCCTTTTTCTGATTATATATTATCACATCCGGTTCAACTTGTCAAGAGTTTTTTTTGATTTTTTTGAGAGGGTGGGCGGGTTTTCAGTGGGTGCAACGGCGCTTGGCTCGCCACTCCGCTTTGCGAACTTACTTACTCCGCCAGAGCCTCTCGTCTTGTTCTGATTATATATTATCACAGCCGGCTTTATTTGTCAATAGTTTTTTGAAAAAAAGTTGCACAATTTCAGGAATGAATTTTTGTGCATTTTGCGCGCATTTTTTGCTTGACAAAACTTTGTCCCCTGTGATATAATTATTTGGGGGCGGAAGCGGGAGCTTCCGGCTCCCGCTACACTACAAACCCGCACTCCATCAGTTCTTCGTTTGCGTCCACCTCTTCGGCGGTGTAAACCTCGCCACAGTAATGAGGCTCCATGCAGAAGGTCTGCGCCAGTGCCTGTGCCTTTTCAAGCCCCTCGTCAGTGATGGCAAGGAAGATTTCTCCGGAGTTAAGGTCGTTGAATACATAATACATTCTTTCCATGGCTTTGTCCTCTCTTTCTTCTTTTCTTTTCCTTTTGTTATATTTATAATAACATATTTTATTTAATTTGTCAACTATTTTTTAAAAAAATTTTTCGTCAAAATGCACAAAATTCCCCTTGCATTTTCGTCAATAGGCACAATGCACAAATTTTGGGCACTAAAATTTGTGCAAAATGCTGAAATTTTCTGCTTGACAAATCCGTGGCTCATGTGATATAATTTTGCGGGGCGCGGACGAAACAAAGCGCACGTCCGCGCCCCGCGCAACAAAATAAAAACCTCCGCTTGTTGCGGAGGCTTTTATTAAGAAGGTAGGCTAAGTTTTCGGTGGAGTCCGCAGAGTCTATGTCGTGAGAACCCGCTTTGTGAACCTACTGCTTTGTCAGAGCTTCTTGTCTGGTGGTGTTGCTTTTGTTTCTTTCTGATTATATATTATCACATTGTAGACCGGATTGCAATAGACAAAATGCACAAATTTTAGGATGGGAATTTGTGCATTTTTTCTGCAAATTTCACTTGACAAAATACCCTGCAGTGTGGTATAATTGTTTTGGCCAGCTGGCGGGAGTTTCGGCTCCCGCCTTTGTATTAAATGTACTGTTCATTTTCTTTTACGAAGTTTTTCATGTACGCAATTCTTCTTTCCATCTCTTCAATTTCTTTCATGTATCTTTTAACCTTTGCCCGAACCTTTTTGTCCTCGCGGTACTCTTCAACAGTCATTCCAGTGGCGTCCGCCCTCTTCTTATCTCTTGCGTAAGCCTTAGCTTCCGCTTTAGCCATTTCTTCTTCTCTTTCTCTTTTGTAGTATTCGTAAACTTCATCACTTGTCATGTAACCAAAAGCTCTTGCTTCTCTATCTTTTCTCTCATTTCTCATCTCAATAGTATCGTTCGTCATAGCTTTGTCCTCCTTTTTCTTTTTGCTCTTTCCTTGTTTCTGTATTTATTGTATCACCTTTAGTCCGGTTTGTCAATACTTTTTTTAAAAAATTTTTTTATTTTTTTGGTTCGTTTGTGGTGATTATTTGATAATCACCACAAATCCATTTGCCTCAAGACGCTTAACGTCAATCTCATTTGCTTTAACTACTCCAACTACGAACCCATCTTTCTTGATAATTGCCATGTCTTTGTCCTCTCTTTCCTTTTGATTACATTTATTGTATCATGTTCTACTTGTTTTGTCAAGTGTTTTTTCATTTTTCTTCAAAGAAAGAATGAAGTTCAATTGTGTGTCCACATTTGTTGCAACGATAGTAATACTTTTCAGTTCCTGCGGAAATGCCCTTAGTGGTTTCAATCAAGGTGTATTTACCCTCACAGTCCGGACAAATTCCATCATTCCATTTTTTATAATCTGCCAAAACTACTACAAGAATGCTTGCTACAACAGCGATGATAACTACGATTGCGATTGCGATTTCTTTAACTTTTCTCATTGTTTTGTCCTCTCTTTCCTTTTGTTGTATTTATTGTATCACATCCGGTTAAGTTTGTCAAGCCTTTTTTCAACTTTTTTTATTTTTTTGTTGTTGTTGGCTTGTTGTTTTCCTTACCTTCTAAATACATTATAACACTGATTGTTGTTCTTGTCAATAGTTTTTTTATTTATTTTTGCACAAAAAAGATTGATTTTTAGGATAAAATTTTGTGCATTTTTTTATAATTTTCCTCTTGACAAAACCCTGGCTCATGTGATATAATGGTTTGGGCGTAGCCGCGGTATTTGCGGTTACGCCCTGTTTTTAAAAATAAAAAAATTTTTTTTATTTTCCCCAAACGGATGTTCGATGTATCACTTTAACGCGTTGAAGTGAACGAATGTTCGCTTTAGCACTTTACTCTGATGAAGTGAACAAGTGTTCGCTTCAACGCTTTACTCCACTAAAGCGAACATTCATTCGATGTATCGCTTTAACGCGCTAAAGCGAACAATTGTTTGATTTTGTTCGATAGAACAATTGTTCGAATAACCAAACGAAAAAAACCTTACACCTATAAAGAATGGAATCGTGGCGCGCTGCGTTCGTCACCGCGCCAAGCAAAGTTTACGATTAATAAAAATGAGTTAAATTAAAAAATTCACTTTTAATTAAAAAATAATTAAAAGTGAATAATAATTTATTTTTGTTTATTTTTGATTAAATATTCCCCGTGTTTTGCTGTTGCTGCTCATTAATAAAAGCGCTGGCTCCGTGACGTACTAATAAAAAATTTTGGAAACAAACAACCGGGGGTGGGTTTTTAGGAAAAATAAATAATCGTTTGCGAAAATGTGTTTGCGCACCCCCATTCCCAGAGAAAATTATCTCCAACACGATTTTCGAGAAAATTATCTTCGTTTCGATTTTCGATAGCACCTTTCTTAATCACGATAAATAAAAAGGTTTCGCCCATCGAATAATCCATTCATGACTCAAATCAACTCTAGAAACTTCATACCCCATTTCTGTCAACCGTATTTCGTTTTCCATCCAAAGAGAATTTACATGGATATAACTTTCACCTTTTTTAATCGCTTTACATACCATCTCTGTTAAATTAATCCATTGTTCTTCAATA
>Ga0326513_10003048_pt1 | contig 12235 bp, 9 predicted proteins | sample 2_2465_0518_D_FD_203654 | JGI IMG/M metagenome (GOLD analysis project Ga0326513, IMG submission 203654) | Bovine rumen microbial communities from UC Davis, California, United States - 2_2465_0518 | ecosystem: Host-associated > Mammals > Digestive system > Stomach > Rumen | place: USA: California... | reverse complement strand
GTATCCCCCGTTTTGCCGTCGTAGGACGTCCGAACGCTGGCAAGTCGAGTCTGATCAATGCTTTCATCGGCGAAGAGCGTCACATCGTAACAGACATTGCCGGAACAACACGCGACTCTATCTATACGCGCTACGACAAGTTCGGCTTCGACTTCTACCTGGTAGACACAGCGGGCATTCGCCGTAAGAACAAGGTGACGGAAGATCTGGAGTTCTACAGCGTGATGCGCTCCATCCGTGCTATCGAGAACAGCGACGTCTGCATCCTCATGATTGACGCCACACGAGGCATTGAGGCTCAAGACATGAACATCTTCCAGTTAATCCAGAAAAACAGCAAGAGTCTGGTGGTTGTGGTCAACAAGTGGGACTTGGTGGAAGAGAAGTCACAGGTGGTCATCGACACATTCGAGAACGCCATCCGACAGCGTATGGCACCGTTTGTCGACTTCCCCATCATCTTTGCCTCAGCACTCACCAAACAGCGCATCTTCAAGGTGCTGGAAACAGCAAAGCAGGTCTTCCTGAACCGCAAGGCGAAGATTGGCACCTCGAAACTGAACGAGGTGATGCTGCCCATCGTAGAGGCTACCCCACCCCCTTCCATCAAGGGTAAGTATATCAAGATCAAATATGTCTCGCAGGTGCCCGACACGCAGATACCCACATTCATCTTCTACGCCAACCTGCCGCAGTATATCAAAGAGCCCTACAAGCGCTTCCTTGAGAACAAGATTCGCGAGAACTGGACGCTGACGGGATCGCCCATCAACATCTTTATCCGACAGAAATGATGAGGATGCGAAAAGTCACAAGTCTGCTGCTATGCACAGCAATGGCTCTCTTCATCGCTTGTGGCGAGAAACAGACGGCAGAAGACCCTAATCTGGCAAATGCCAGCAAGTCGGTCAAAGAGGGCTACGAGCACTTGCTGGCTGGTCAGTATGAGGCATTTCTGGCTACAAAGGCTGATGCCGACAGCCTGCCTGAAGACTATCGCGAGCAGATACTCACCAACTACAAGCAGTTCCTGCATAGTCAGCAGAAAGTTCATGGAGGCATTACCTCGATGAGCATCAGTCGTGCTGCCTATGCAGAGCCCCGCGAGGGAGCCTCTCCTGCCGATACGCTGGACAAGGAAATCTACGTGTTCCTGTTGTTGAACTACGCCGACTCAACACAAGAGGAGGTCGTAGTTCCTACAGTTAGAAGGAACAGTACTTGGAAGCTGAAATAAGCTGAGAGTTTAGCGCTGAGAGCCTTTTGGTGTAGCTGTCACCGCCGCACGCATCTCTTTCAGCAGGTCACTGGCGAAGATGAAGTCAGTAAGACGCTTGTTGTCAGAATTCATAATCTCTGACGAGACGCCCTGCCACTCCTTATGACCTTCGTAGATAAACACGATATTCTCACCGATACCCATCACCGAGTTCATATCGTGCGTATTAATAATGGTGGTCATATTGAATTCGCGCGTGATACTGTGGAGCAGATCATCAATCACCAGCGATGTCTTGGGATCAAGACCGGAGTTGGGCTCGTCGCAAAACAGATACTTCGGGTTCAGCGCAATAGCACGGGCAATGGCCACACGCTTCTGCATACCACCGGAAATCTCACCGGGGAACTTCTGCTCAGCACCAACCAGATTGACTCGATCGAGACAGTCCATCGCACGCTTCGTCCGCTCACGGAGAGTCATCGACGAGAACATATCAAGCGGGAACATCACGTTTTCAAGCACAGTCAGCGAGTCGAAAAGGGCTGCACTCTGGAAAATCATGCCCATCTCACGGCGCATGCGCACCTTCTCATTCTTCGATAGTTTCACAAAGTCGCGCTGGTCGTAAAGAATCTGTCCACTCGTTGGCTCGAAAAGGCCCACGAGGTTCTTCATCAACACGGTCTTACCCGATCCGCTCTGACCAATAATCAGATTGGTCTTTCCGTCTTCGAAAACGGTGGAGATTCCTTTCAGCACCTCCTTGCCGTCGAATGATTTATGCAGGTCTTTAACTTCAATCATAATCAGGATAGCAATTGGGTGAGAAACACGTCGGAGAAAAGGATGAGTGCACTCGACGATACCACAGCATCGGTCGAGGCCTTACCCACATTGACAGAGCCGCCCTCAACAGTATAGCCGAAATACGACGATACGCTGGAAATAATAAAGGCGAAGAAAAGGCTCTTGATGATAGACATCCAGATGAACCACGACTGGAAATCGTGCTGCAAGCCTGCCGTCAGATCATCAGGAGGCATGATATGACCGATATAGGCCGTTCCATAGGCTCCAACAATACCCATCACAGATGAGAAAATCACCAGGAAAGGCATAATGGTAAGCATGCCTAGAATCTTCGGTAGAATGAGATAACAGGCCGAATTGACACCCATGATTTCAAGGGCATCTATCTGCTGGGTAACACGCATCGTACCTATCTCAGAGGCAATATTCGAGCCGACCTTGCCTGACAGAATCAGACACATAATAGAGCTGGAGAACTCCAACAGCATTATCTCACGAGTGGTGTAGCCCGCTACCCAGCGAGGCATCCAGGGACTCTCAATGTTCAACTTCATCTGAATACAGATAACGGCACCAATGAAGAAGGAGATCAGCAATACAATACCAATGGAGTTTACGCCCAACTGGGCCATCTCCTTGACATACTGTTTCCAGTACATGCGGAAACGCTCTGGCACGGAAAACGTTCGTCCCATGAGAATGAGATAACGCCCGAATACCGTCAGCCATTTATAAATCAACATACAATAATACCTCGCTTTTTTGTTTGGTGCTGCAAAGGTAGTGTTTTTGCATATAAAAACTATCGTCTTTAACTCCCTTTAACTCCTATATAACCCATATCTCACCAAAAATATATTACCTTTGCAGGCAAAATTGCACAATATGGCAGAAGAATCAATCGTACTACGTACAGAAGGACTGGTGAAGCAATATGGCAAACGAACAGTGGTCAACGACGTGAGTTTCCATGTGGCACAGGGAGAGATTGTAGGACTGCTGGGCCCGAACGGAGCCGGCAAGACCACCTCTTTCTATATGACGACAGGCTTGGTCATCCCCAATGCCGGTCATATCTATCTGGGCGATGAGGAGGTGACCACCTACCCCGTCTACAAACGGGCACGCGCCGGCATCGGATACCTGGCTCAGGAGGCATCGGTATTCCGCAAGATGTCAGTAGAGGACAATATCCTCTCAGTACTGGAAATGACGGGTAAGCCACGCGAATACCAGCTGGAGAAGCTGGAGAGCCTCATCAAGGAGTTCCGACTACAGAAGGTGCGCAAGAACAAGGGCGACCAGTTGTCGGGTGGCGAGCGCCGCCGTTGCGAGATAGCACGCTGTTTGGCCATCGAACCGAAGTTCATCATGCTCGACGAACCCTTCGCAGGTGTCGACCCCATTGCCGTAGAGGATATCCAGTTTATCGTATGGAAACTCAAAGACCGCAATATCGGTATCCTGATTACTGACCATAACGTTGAGGACACACTCTGTATCACCAACCGCGCTTACCTGCTCTTCGAGGGGCGCATCCTGTTCCACGGAACACCCGAAGAACTGGCTGCCAACGAGGTAGTGCGCAAAAACTACCTGACTGACTCCTTCGTGCTCAGACAGAAAGACTTCCAGTTGATGGAGGAAGAACGCAAACGCAAGGAAGAAGAGGAAGAAGGATAAGTGAAAAGACAAGAAAGACGTTAAAAAAACGTAATCATGCGCGATTTACATCAATTATGAGTAATTTTGCAGCCCAATTAAACACGTATAATATAAATAAGGTATAAAAGCAATGAACATTTCATTTGAATGCGCCGATAAAGTGAATGGACTGATGACCATCACTATTGAAAAGGCCGATTACGAGGAGAAGGTAGAAAAAGAACTGAAGAATTACCGCAAGCGTGCGCAGGTTCCCGGATTCCGTCCTGGAATGGTTCCTATGGGACTCATCAAGCGTCAGTACGGCACCGCTGCCAAGGTGGAAGAGGTGAACCGCCTGCTGGGTGAAAAGCTCTACGCATACATTCAGGAGAACAAAATCAAGATGCTGGGCGAGCCGCTCCCCAACGAGGAAAAGCAGCAGCCTCAGGATTTCGCACAGGATGGTCCGTTCACTTTCGTGTTCGACATTGCCGTAGCTCCCGAATTCACGGCTGAGCTTACCGCAAAGGACAAGGTGGACTACTATGATATCAAAGTTGACGACAAGCTCATCGACGAGCAGGTTCAGATGTATGCTTCACAGGCAGGCGAGTTCGTAGAGGCTCAGGAGTGGAGCGGCAACGATACCCTGAAAGGTGACCTGCGTCAGCTGGACGCTAACGGCAATACGCTCGAAGGCGGCATCCAGACAGAAGGCGGCATGATCATGCCCAGCTATATCAAGGGAGAGAGCGAGAAGAAGAAGTTCGAGGGTGCAAAGCCCGGCGACATCATCACCTTCAATCCCAAAAAGGCTTATCCTGAGAATGATGCCGAGGTGGCTGCCCTGCTGAAGACCGACAAGGAGCAGGTGAAAGACCTGGAGAGCGACTTCAGCTTCCAGATCACCGAGATCCGCCACTTCCAGCCCGCTGCCATCGACGAGAAACTCTTCGAGAAGGTATTTGGCGAGGATGTAAAGACTGAGGCCGACTTCCGCAAGCGCATCAGCGATATGGTGAAGCCCCAGCTGCAGGTGAACAGCGACTTCAAGTTCATGATGGACGTTCGCAAGTACATGGAGAAGAAAGTGGGCGAGCTCACCTTCCCTGAGGCTCTGCTGAAGCGCGTTATGCTTAACAACAATAAGGACAAGGGCGCCGACTTCGTAGAGAAGAACTTCAAGCCTTCTATCGACGAACTGAAGTGGCACCTCATCAAAGAGCAGCTCGTGGTTGCCAACAACGTGAAGGTTGAAGACAACGACCTGAAGGAAATGGCTAAGGCTGCCATCCGCCAGCAGTTTGCACAGTACGGCATGAACAATATCCCCGATGACGTCGTGGAGAACTATGCCAACGAGCAGCTGAAGAAGCGTGAGAACATCGACCAGTATGTAGACCGCGCCATCGACGCTAAGCTCACAGAAGTGCTGAAGGGCGTTGTGAAACTGAACACCAAAGAGGTAAGCTTCGAAGAGTTCAACAAAATGATGCAGGAACAGCAGTAAGAAATTACCGCGCTGACACGATAAAAGTCCTGGAGTTGCAAAACTTCAGGACTTTTTTCTATATTTCTGCTAAAAAAAACTTAAAATGTATGGCTTGTTGATTTTTTTTCTTAACTTTGTATTAGGAAAGCAGAAAATGTTATGAAAAACTCTTTCCAAAACAAAAGAACATCAGTTATAATTCACTGAATATGAACGATTTTAAGAAATATGCAACCCAGCACTTAGGCATGAACAGCCTGGTGCTTGATGAAGTTTTGCGCTCGAACATGAATGCGATGAGTGCACAGGCACAGTACATGAATCCCTACATCCTGGAAGAACGTCAGCTGAACGTCACACAAATGGATGTATTCTCACGTCTGATGATGGACCGCATCATCTTCCTTGGAACAGAAGTCAACGACTACACCGCCAACACACTACAGGCTCAGCTGCTCTATCTGGATTCTGTAGACCCCGGCAAGGATATCTCTATCTACATCAACTCGCCTGGCGGCAGCGTCTACGCAGGTCTGGGCATCTATGACACCATGCAGTTCATCTCATCTGACGTAGCAACAATCTGCACAGGTATGGCGGCATCAATGGCTGCAGTACTGCTCGTGGCCGGCACCGAAGGCAAACGCTCGGCTCTGACACACAGCCGCGTCATGATTCATCAGCCACTCGGCGGCGTACAGGGACAGGCCAGCGACATCGAGATTGAGGCACGCGAGATTCAGAAGCTGAAAAAAGAACTCTACACCATCATTGCCGACCATTCACATACCGACTATGAGAAAGTGTGGAAGGATTCTGACCGCAACTACTGGATGACGGCAGAAGAGGCAAAAGAATACGGAATGATTGATCAGGTATTGAAGAAGAAATGAGGAAACAATGCAGCTTCTGCGGAAGAACAGAAAATCAGACCAAACTACTTATCTCTGGTCTCAACAGCTACATCTGTGAGAGTTGTGCCATACAAGCCTACCAGATCGTAAAGGAGGCTGGCTATGCTGACGGACTGCCCGAAATGCCGCCTCCACCACCCGCCAAGAGCAAGAGCGGACGCAAGATGGCGAAGACGCCAAAGCCCAAGGAAATCAAGGAGTACCTGGATCAGTATGTTATCGGACAAGAGGAGGCAAAACGCTATCTCTCAGTAGCCGTATACAACCACTATAAGCGCTTGCAGCAACCTGCCGACGACAATGGTGTGGAGATAGAGAAGTCGAACATCATCATGGTGGGCTCGACAGGTACGGGTAAGACACTACTTGCACGTACTATCGCAAAACTGCTCGACGTGCCCTTCACCATCGTTGATGCCACCGTGTTTACAGAAGCAGGTTACGTGGGCGAAGATGTGGAAAGCATCCTCACACGACTGCTTCAAGTAGCCGACTATGACGTAGAGGCAGCCCAACGAGGCATCGTCTTCATTGATGAGATAGACAAGATTGCACGTAAGAGCGACAATCCCAGCATCACGCGTGATGTTAGCGGAGAGGGCGTACAGCAGGGACTGTTGAAACTGCTGGAGGGAACAACGGTCAACGTTCCGCCAAAAGGTGGACGCAAACACCCCGACCAGGAGTATATCCACGTTGACACACGCAACATCCTGTTTATTTGCGGAGGCGCCTTCGACGGTATTGAACGGAAGATTGCACAGCGACTCAACACCCACACGGTGGGCTACAACTCTGTGCAGAACGTGCGCAAGATAGACAAGAACGACCTGATGAAGTATGTGCAGCCACAAGACCTGAAATCGTTCGGATTGATTCCAGAGATTATCGGTCGTCTGCCCGTGCTTACCTCGCTGAATCCGTTGGATCGGGAGGCCCTGCGCCGCATCCTCATGGAACCGAAGAACTCTATTGTGAAGCAATATGAGAAACTGTTCCAAATGGACGGCATCAAGCTGACCTTTGCAGAAGATGCACTGGAACTGATTGTTGACAAGGCCGTAGAATACAAGTTGGGAGCACGCGGACTGCGCTCCATCGTGGAAAGCATTATGATGGATGCCATGTTCGAAGTACCATCGAAGAAAATCAAAGAATTCGAGGTCACACGTGAATATGCCCAACAGCAACTGGAAAAATCATTGACTCCCCTCAGCTGAACTTAGCTGAAGGGAGCCCCAAACACCTTAGAACATTATTTGACAAACACTATTGAAGGAGGAACAGAATATGACAAAAGCCATCGGCGAAACAACTAATCTGACAGAGGCACTCAAGCGCTATTTTGGCTTCGACACATTCAAAGGCGATCAGGAAGCCATCATCCGTAATGTGCTGAACGGTCGGGACACGTTTGTACTGATGCCAACAGGCGGAGGAAAGTCGCTATGCTACCAACTGCCATCACTGCTGATGGAGGGTGTGGCCATCGTTATCTCACCACTTATCGCTCTGATGAAAAACCAGGTGGACTTCATCAGCAACCTCAGCGAACACGAAGGTACGGCCCACTTCCTGAACTCATCTCTAAACAAAACGGCTATCGACCAGGTGAAGGCCGATATCAAAGCTGGTATGACAAAGCTTCTCTACGTAGCTCCGGAGTCTCTGACAAAAGAGGACAACGTAGAGTTCCTGAAATCATGCAAGATCTCGTTCTATGCCGTTGACGAGGCACATTGTATCTCAGAATGGGGTCACGACTTCCGCCCCGAATACCGCAGGATACGACCCATCATCAACGAAATCGGTAAGGCACCCGTTATCGCATTGACGGCAACAGCAACCGACAAGGTGCGCACAGATATCAAGAAGAACCTGGGCATTCTGGATGCTGACGAGTTCAAATCATCATTCAATCGACCGAACCTGTATTACGAGGTACGTCCGAAGACGAAGGATATCGACAAGGACATCGTGCGTTTCATCAAACAGCATACAGGAAAGAGCGGCATTATCTACTGTCTGTCAAGAAAGAAGGTAGAAGACCTGGCGGAGGTGTTGAGAGCAAACGATATCAAGGCTGCCGCCTATCATGCAGGACTCGACAGCGCCACAAGATCACAGACACAGGATGATTTCCTCATGGAGCGTATCGACGTCATTGTGGCTACCATCGCCTTCGGTATGGGTATCGACAAACCGGACGTTCGATTTGTCATCCACTACGATATTCCCAAATCTCTTGAAGGCTATTATCAGGAGACCGGACGAGCTGGTCGCGATGGCGGAGAAGGTATCTGTCTGGCATTCTACAGCTATAAGGACCTGCAGAAACTCGACAAATTCATGGAAGGGAAGCCTGTTGCCGAACAAGATATAGGCAGACAACTGTTGCAAGAGACGGCTGCTTATGCCGAGACCTGCGTCTGCCGACGCAAGATGCTGCTCCACTATTTTGGTGAGACCTACGACAAGGACAACTGCCATAACTGCGATAACTGTCTGCATCCCAGCGAGAAGAAAGATGCACAAGAACAGTTGCTTATAGCACTCAAGGCCATCCTGGCTATCAAGGAGAACTTCCGCAGCGACTATGTCATCGACTTCATCACCGGACGCGAGAACGATGAGATAATTGCCCACAAGCATCATGAACTGGACGAGTTCGGTTCCGGAGAGGACGAAGATCCAAAGATATGGAATCCCGTCATCCGTCAGGCACTCATCGCTGGCTATCTGAAGAAAGAGGTAGAAAACTACGGACTGCTGAAACTCACATCGGCAGGCAAGAAATTCATCAAATCACCCAAGACGTTTATGGTGGCACTGGATCATGAATTCAGCGAAGAGGAAGAACCGGCAGAGGGAACGACAAGTGCTCTCGACCCCACCCTTTCAGCGATGCTCCACGACCTGCGCAAGAAATGGTCACGCAAACTGGAACGTCCGCCATACGTCATATTCCAGGATGTCAGCATCGAACAGATGGCTACTGATTATCCCGTCACCTTAGAAGAACTGAAGAATATTCAGGGCGTAGGCGATGGCAAGACACGCCAACCCTACGCGAAGGAGTTCGTTGACCTTATCAAGCGATACTGCGAAGAGAACGACATCACCCGTCAGGCCGACCTACGTGTACGTACAAAGGCAAAAGACTCGATGCGAAAGCTGAAAATACTTCAGAACATCGACCGTCGTATTGCGCTCGACGACATCGCCAATGCACTGGGCATCGATTTCGAAGAACTGCTCGATGAACTGGAAGGCATCGTACTCTATAGCGGCAACAAGGTGAACATCGATTATTTCCTCGAAGAGATAATGGATCGAGACGATATTGCCGATATCTATGAGTTCTTCCGTGAGCAGGACACCGACGATCTGGAAGCCGCTTACGAGGAATTTGGCTCAGATATTGACGAAAATGAAATAAGGCTCGTTCGTATCAAGTTTATCTCCGATATGGCGAACTAAGCTCTTACAAAGCGTTAATCGACTTTTTGAGGTTTGAGTTTTTGTGTTAAAAATTACCAAGGCGACACATAAATCTCAAACCTCAAACTATAAACATCAAAAAAAATATGTATCTTTGCACGCAATAAAAAAAAAGGTACCAAATTATGTCATCATTTATTGCAGATAAAATTGTGATGGACGGCCTTACTTTCGATGACGTCCTCCTTATCCCCGCTTATTCTGAAGTACTGCCCAAGACAGTAGAGTTAAAAACTCGTTTCTCACGAAACATTGCGCTGAACGTGCCATTCGTAACGGCTGCTATGGATACCGTTACTGAAAGTCAGATGGCTATCGCTATCGCACGCGAAGGCGGTATCGGCGTTATCCACAAGAACATGCCGATAGAAGAGCAGGCCCGTCAGGTGGCGATTGTCAAACGTGCTGAGAACGGTATGATCTATGACCCTGTAACGATTCTGCAGGGCTCTACCGTTGGACAGGCTCTCGACATGATGGCCGAGTACCACATTGGTGGTATCCCCGTTGTAGACGAGAAGAATCACCTGGTTGGTATTGTCACCAACCGTGACCTTCGCTTTGAGCGCCGTCTGGATCGTCCTGTCGACGAAGTGATGTCGAAGGAGAATCTGGTGACCACTCACCAGCAGACCGACCTAATGGCAGCCGCAACTATTCTGCAGGAGAACAAGATTGAGAAACTCCCCGTCGTGGATAAAGACAACCACTTGGTAGGACTGATTACCTATAAGGATATCACCAAGGCGAAGGACAAACCAATGGCTTGTAAGGATGAGAAAGGTCGTCTGCGTGTTGCTGCCGGTGTGGGCGTAACATTCGACACCCTTGATCGCATGCAGGCACTGGTCAACGCTGGCGCTGATGCAATCGTAATCGATACGGCCCACGGACACTCAAAGGGAGTGATTGATAAACTCCGCGAGGCAAAGAACGCCTTCAAGAATATTGACATCGTAGTAGGTAATATTGCCACTGGCACTGCTGCCCGCATGCTTGTAGAAAACGGAGCAGATGCAGTAAAAGTAGGTATCGGCCCAGGCTCAATCTGTACCACCCGCATCGTAGCAGGTGTAGGTGTTCCACAGCTGAGCGCTGTCTATGATGTTTATAGTGCTCTGAAGGGAACAGGCGTTCCCCTGATTGCCGATGGTGGTCTGCGCTATTCAGGCGATATCGTTAAGGCGCTGGCTGCCGGTGGTTCATGCGTGATGATCGGCTCACTCGTGGCTGGTACCGAAGAGAGTCCTGGCGACACTATAATATATAATGGACGTAAGTTCAAGAGCTATCGCGGTATGGGATCGCTGGAGGCTATGGAACACGGTTCAAAGGACCGCTACTTCCAAGCCGACACGAAGGATGTGAAGAAGCTCGTACCAGAAGGTATTGCCGGACGTGTTCCCTACAAAGGAACTGTTCAGGAAGTTATCTATCAGCTCACTGGCGGTCTGCGTTCTGGCATGGGCTACTGCGGTGCTTCCGATATTGAGCGCCTGCATGATGCTAAGTTCACACGTATCACCAACGCCGGTGTGATGGAGAGCCATCCTCACGATATCACGATTACCAGTGAGGCTCCAAACTATTCAAGACCCAACGATTGATGCAATTATAACCACGAATTATTATCCATGAGACTGAAAATGCTTTTTGCGGCTCTGACCATGAGCGCCGCAGCAATGGCACAGGCAGATCCTGTTATCATGACAATCAACGGAACGCCTGTACTCCGTTCGGAATTTGAGTATTCGTACAATAAGAATAACTCTGAAGGTGTGATTGACAAAAAGTCGATAGAGGAATATGTCGACTTGTTTATCAACTATAAGCTGAAAGTGATTGCAGCGATGGACGCAAAATACGATACGCTGAAATCATTTAAGGATGAATTTGCACAGTATCGTGACCAGCAGGTGAAGCCTATGCTCATCACCGACGATGACCTGGAGGCTGAAGCACACCGCGTCTATGACGAAACTGTCAAGCGTATCGGTTCTGACGGACTTATTCAGACAGCCCATATCCTGTTCCGTATCAACCAGCAGGCTTCGAGCGTCGAACAAGCTGCCGCCAAAGTGCGCGCTGACTCTGCACTGGCTGCTCTGAAAAACGGTGCCAACTTTGAAGAACTGGCCAAGAAAGTGTCACAAGACCCAGGCTCAGCAAGACAAGGCGGACTGCTGCCGTTCGTACAGCGAGGACAACTGGTAAAGGAATATGAAGATGCTGCTTTCGCATTACAGCCAGGACAGATGTCGGGTGTGGTAGAGTCACCCTTTGGTTACCATATCATCCTGATGAAAGAGCGTAAAATGCTGGAGCCCTTTGAGTTCCACCGTAAGGCAATCCTGAAGTTCATCGAACAGCAGAACCTGCGTGACCGCATTGCCGACCAGAAGGTAGAGGAGTTGGTGAAAGCCAGCAATGGCACCAAGACACACGCTCAGATTCTGGAAGAACAAGCAGAGGAGTTGTCACTCATGGACAACGACCTGAAGAACCTGATTCGTGAGTACCACGATGGTCTGTTGCTCTATGAAATCAGCAACCAGCTGGTATGGGACAAGGCCGCCAAGGACGAGAAAGGACTGGCTCAGTTCTTCAAGAAGAACAAGAAAAGATATGCTTGGGACGAACCTCGCTTCA